>Ga0209848_1000010_pt1 | contig 113735 bp, 109 predicted proteins | sample OrgsoiDNA_201062_FD_185810 | JGI IMG/M metagenome (GOLD analysis project Ga0209848, IMG submission 185810) | Permafrost soil microbial communities from the Arctic, to analyse light accelerated degradation of dissolved organic matter (DOM) -... | ecosystem: Environmental > Terrestrial > Soil >...
GGGGATCGCTTCGCGTCACGTACCCAAGGCAGGAGCCGTATGCGGTAGTTCCGCACGTACGGATCTGTGCGGGGGGCGGCAGGTAACTGCCGTCCCTACCGCGACCAGTCCGGTAGCGCGCCTGCTTTAGGAGCAGGATGTCAGGAGTTCGAATCCCCTTACCCCGACCATTTTTGTGGTACGTCAGATCAGTAAGACATTGGTAGAAGGTGAGCAAAGATTTTTCTTTAGAATCTATAGCAACCGACTAGCAGCCGTCTGCGGCGAAACGTAGCCCCGGAAAGCGATGACGTCAAATTGGAATATGCCAGGCTTGAGGTGAAAACCTTAACGCTTGGCATTTTTCGTTTGGCACCGACCAGCTCACCTCCCTGGGCGACTCACCCAAGCGATTCCCTCAAAGCTACCTTTTGAGCTTTGCAGCTGTTCCGAAATGCTGCTTTTCCTGTCCAGGAGCAGTTGGGGGCCGTCGTCGACGCCGCGATATCTCAGCCAATCCAAAAACTTTCCTATAAAAGCCATCTCATCAGATCGTTTGCAATCGTGTGCTGGAAGCGATGCGGAGCCATTCGAATGCCTGTGTTTAAAAATCAGCTTTTTATACATGGCCTCAACCTGACCTACGTTCATCACCTTGCTGCGGTAGTGCGAGAAAAAACGGTTTACGTTAAAAATCTGATCTGCCTTGGAAAAGCTTAGGTTTCGTGCACTTTGCATGAGGGTATCAGGGTAGTTCTGCCTCTGGCTGTATTTGTCGTACTCCTGATTACTGGCTACGTCATTCCCCAAAACCAGCACTCCGTAATCGAGTTTTTCACTACTCCAGCCGGTGCCCTAATCGCCACATCGCTGTGGATCGCAGTTAGCTGCAAGCCTGGGGAGGTTCAAGATCTGCTGTCCAAAGCGATGCGTAGAACCAGTTCGTTACTGTTCACGATCGGCTGTGCGTCAGCGCCGGGCCAAGCCCTCGGTTTGGTGCTGCCCAAGGATCTGATCCAGCAGGCATTCAGCGCGTCGGGCAGCACCACGCATATTTTGGTTGGGGTATTCCTGCTGGCAGCGATATTCAAAACAATGAATGGTTCTTCGCTCGCGACCTTTGCTGCCATTCGCGGATGTGGTGAAGCTTTTCAAGATGGTGATATACGAATCTAACGCGAAATTCTGATCTCGGTTGATGCCTTGCATGGTTCAGCCCAGACTAGCCGCGGTTCATTACGGGGAACAGCAAGGAAAAACATGAATTACAACATAAGGGTTGCAACACCTGCTGATGCCTCTGCCATCCAGGCTATCTACGAGCCAATGGTTTTGGACACCGTCATCTCGTTTGAGCTGGCACCACCGACAATCGACGAGATGGCGGAGCGAATTGCAGTAACACTGCGAACGTACCCCTATCTGGTAGCAGAGATGGGTGGCAAGGTAGTTGGATACGCTTACGCAAGTCAGCATCGAGCCAGGGAGGCCTATCGCTGGTCAGTAGATGTCACCGTTTATATCGATCCAGCCTTACACCGAAAAGGGATTGGTCGTGCGCTTTATCAGCGGCTTTTACCGCTCCTTGAGAAACAGGGTTTTCATGCGGCCTATGCTGGCATCGCCTTACCCAATGCAGGAAGCATAGGTATCCATGAGACGCTCGGCTTTACCCATATTGGTACGTACCCCGAGGTTGGGTACAAACACGGCCAATGGCATAGCGTGGGTTACTGGCGCAAACCACTTTGTACGGTGACGCCGCCAATAGAAATCATCCCCTTCTGCGAAGTAAAGGGAGAGTAGAGAAGCAAGGTGGGGGCATGACCCTGTTGCTATTCGTCGGCACCGCAGCCAGGGAATTAGCTGGAAGCTGTGCTGATAGACGCTTCTCGTTCGAGTCGGATTACAGGTCGGCCGGAGGAACGAATGAATTTAGCAGGGTTTGCCTCACTGCTTTCCTCAGGCGAGAAGATAAACGGGTTCCCGCCGCAGATTCAGCGGCAGCCGTCGGACCACCTGATTCTTGTTCAGCGTGCTGGTCATCGGCCATCTTCCTCGAATATCAACGTTGAGATTCTGCGTTAGCGTTCGAGGAATACGCCTTGCGTCATTAAACGAGTGCATAGCTTGCAACCCGTTTGACGGTTACAAGCCGCACGCTAGATCCGCCAACCTAGCTGATGGTTTTAGGTATGACTTCGGACTCATCCAGTTTCGAAGCGAACATGCTGACTGCCTCGACGGCATCACTGGTGCCAGTTCGAATCTGCCGTATCACCAACCCGGCCTGATCCGCAAGGGTGACGCCGCGTTGAGCGACATCCTGCGTTGTGTTCATACTGGATACGGCATCCCTGGTTTCCGAAAGAACTTTGCCAATCATCTCGGCGATTTCCGCCGTCGAGCGGCTGGTGCGGCCGGCAAGTTGGCGTACCTCGTCGGCGACCACGGCGAACCCCCTTCCTTGGTCGCCTGCTCTTGCCGCCTCGATCGCTGCGTTAAGTGCCAGCAGGTTGGTCTGATCAGCGATAGCACGGATGGTGTTGACGATGGCAGTGATCTGCTCAGAGCGATCCCCCAGGTGGCCAACCAGTCGGGCGGACGTACCAATGTTATCTGCAATGATCCGCATTTCCCGGGCTGTTTGTTGAATAACCTCGGCGCCCTGTTCGGCGACCCTCTCGGTTTCCGCGGAGATGTGGTATGCCCTTGAAGCGCTACAGGAATCCTCCTCTATTTTCTCGATCCGCTTGGTGATGTTGCTGGCGAATTTGACGATCTTCGCAAGCTTACCTTCCGCGTCGTACACTGGATTATAAGACGCCTCCAGCCATACGGTTCGACCATTTTTGCCAATGCGCTTGAACTGCCCGCTGAAAAACTCGCCTGCGTTGAGGCGTTGCCAGAAGTTAATATATTCGCTGCTATTGACTAAGCTCGGTTCACAGAAAATGCGGTGAGACTTGCCTTTCAAATCGTTCAAGGAATAACCCATGACGGTGAGAAAATTTTCGTTTGCGGTGAGAACACTCCCATCCAGGTTGAACTCGATTACCGCCATTGCACGGTCAATCGCGGACAGCTTTTCCCTTGATTCCGCGTCTTTGATGATCTGCTCCGTCACGTCCAAGGCGTATTTGACCACCTTGTGAACGCGGCCGGCTTCATTGAGCACAGGATTGTAGCTTGCCTCAAGCCACACGTTATGGCCTTGTCCATTGACCCGCTGAAAGGTGCCGGAAACAAACTTACCCGCCCGTAGATCGTTCCAGAAATCGCTATATTCGCTACTGCGTACCAGCTCTGGGGAGCAAAAGTCTCGGTGGGACATACCAACTATATGCTCAGCGCTATGCCCCATGGTCGCTAGGAAATTCTGGTTCACCCTCAGAACTTTGCCATCTAAGCTGAGCTCCACCACAGCCATGGAGCGATCAAGCGCATTGATCAAGGATTTGTAATTTTCGACCTCCGTGGTCCTAGCAGCCAACTCGTTTTTGAGAGCTCTGTTGAACATGGTATACCTCCGGGGTGGAATAACTGACTTCTAATATGCCGGCTGAGGCGAGCATTTTTTAGAAGCCAATTATTGTGAAAATGACGCCTGTTTGACGGAACGGTTTAATTAATCATGCTGCTCCTGTTATACGCTCGCAGATTCTGGGTCTCTCTATTCTTACCGATCTCTAATGCAGTGCATTAATGCCAGATCCAGTGCCCCGGTGATCAACGTAATAAACTACCCAGCGCCGGATGGTTGGCAGGGGGCGGTGGGCGACACCTGATCAGTTCGATCTGAAGCGGCGCCCTGAAGCAAGCCTTGTCCGTTGGTATAGCGCCCGTTTGCCAACAGCGGTCAGTCGCTTTGCTGCCTTAACGTTTGGCCCGTGAACGATAAAACTTGTTCTTGCAGAAACATTGGACGAGCTACTAACCTCGGATGGCTAGAACAGTGAAATCGGGTAGCTCACTATCAAACGATTCTCATCGTAGCTGTCGGTATTACCCCAGTTGCGCCGAAGCGTCGAGTTTCGCCAGCGTAGGTCGAGACCCTTGAGTGCTCCTGACTGGACAACATACGCCAGTTCGCTGTCGCGTTGGCGCTCTGTTCCGTTTACGGTGGCCGCGCTCTTCACCCCGTCACCCGCAAGGTAGCGGGTCATGAACGTAAATCCTGGTAAGCCAACAGCGACAAAGTTAAAGTCATAACGCAGTTGCCAGGACCGCTCATTAGGATTGTCGTAATACCCTTGATAGCTGCTGTTCGCCAGGAAGCTCCCGTTCGTACCCGCGATCCTCATCCACGCAGAGTCGCCGCTGACTTTTTGCAACCCCACGGAAATGCCTTGTGGTCCGACATGAAGTCCGAACAATCCAGAAACCGTTCGATTGTCGAGATTACCCGCTTTGGCGCTACCCGCCTCGCCCCCGCTGTAATAGTTCAGTTCCGTGGTGAAGGTACTGAGTTCACTTAAGGTTTGGCTATGCGATAGATGTACATAGTTCTGGTAATAGATATCCTCGAGGCTAGCATGCCAGGCCCCAATTCGGGTTTTGGGGCCCAGTGCATATTCAGCCCCAACAAAGTCGAAGCGGCCTGAAGCAATAGAAGGCAGCGCATTTAGTGCCAAGGGTTCCATGCTACTGTCGTTACGCTGGCTATTGCGCTGAACCTGTCCGCCAAATAGCGTCAGGTTATTGATTTCCTTTGATGTGATCATGGCACCTCGAAATGTCTGTGGTAGTGATCGTCCATCGTCACTGCTGAGAATGGGCAGCACCGGAGACCATTCACCTACTTTGAGTTCAGTTTCTGAGAATTTAACTTTGGCTGCCAATGCCAAACGACCAAAAGTTGAGGGCGCACCATTATCAGCATCGACGGGCAGAAGTTGAGTGACACCCATGCCACGGCCACCATCCAGCTTAACGGACAGTAAGCCCAGTGCGTCCAAACCAAACCCAACCGTCCCATCGGTAAAACCTGATTTGGTATCGAGGAGAAAACTCTGAGTCCACCCAGAGGCTCTGGCTTGTTCCGTGTCGCCTACATAATTGCGGTCCAGGTAAAAGTTACGCAAGGTGAGTTTACCCGAGGCGTCATCGAGGAACTCCGCCTGCACAGTGCTGCTCATCACGCCCCCCACCACGCCGAGGACAATTAAGAAAGAGCAACGATAGAAGCAAATTACTTTCTTCATTTTTTATTTTCCTTGTTGAAGATTGCTTTTTTGAGATGAGAAAGCTCCCTCCGCTTTACCGAGCAGAAAAAGAAGTGGATACGGAGGAAGGTATTAGTGTGTTTTTACGAAACTTGCGAACCGATCAGTTGAGTCGGCCCTTTGTCCCTCCTATGCTGAAGCGGCCAGCACCCAGCGCAACAATCGCCATAGAACCGAACAGCAGCAACCCTTGGAGTTCCATAGCCCAGCCACCCATCGGAGTGAGTTTCAGGATCTGATCCGGATGTGCCAATGCGAACGCGAACAGCATGCTGATGGTCATTAGCAATGCGCCTACGCGGGCATAAAAACCGGCTATCACCAGAAGCGGGCCGAAGACTTCACCGATGTACACCAAATAGGCCATCGCCGTTGGCAGGTTATCATGGGCTAGCATGTCGGCGACATTAGAGACTCCATTCTGTAGTTTGAATATTCCGTGCATAAGCGTCAGACCGGCGACGGTAAGACGTAGAATTAACTTACCTATATCATCCTGCCTTAAGCGTGAATCTAAATTATCTGAAAACATGTCTGTCACCTATGGGATAGTTTAGGAGGTTATAGTGCTTGTTAATTGAGTACTTCAGACTCATCAACTCGATAGCGCAACCGGATCATTCCGTCACGTCGCTGTGGCTGACGAGCCCCTTTATCAAGATGGCGATGGTTGCGAGTGTGGCAGGCACGACAAGAGCGGTGAGAACCTGCTCGAATCCCCACCCGGCACCGAGCAGAGTGGCCCCGGCCCAGGCTCCTGTAACGCCTCCAAAACGACCGATGCCCAGCATCCAGGAAACCCCGGTGGCACGTCCCTGGGTGGGGTAAAAACGGGCCGCCAACGATGGCATGGCCGACTGAGCGCCATTAACACACATGCCTGCCACCAGCACGAGGGTTGCCAGCATAGGTAACTGCTGAATGCTTTGTCCGACAAGCCAGACAAAGCCCCCGGCCATTAGATAAAAAGCCCCGATGACCTTATGCGGGTTATATCGATCTATTGCCCAACCCACACCCACTGCGCTGAACACGCCGCCCAGTTGGAACAACGCCCCTATCACTGCAGACTGCTCCACACTGGAGCCGCTATCGCGCATCAGTGTCGGTAACCACGACGTCAGTAAGTAAATGATCATCAGGCCCATGAAGTTCGAGAACCACAGCAGCAAGGTTCCCGCACGATAGCGTCCACTCATCACTAACCTGAGCATTCCATGGCCTTTGTCGCCGGCTGATTGCGCCACACAGAATCCTTTGGCCGTACGGACTGCATCGCCAATGGGAAGCAACACTTTGCGAATCAGTTCAGTGGATTTGTTTTGCACCGCCAGGTAACTCGCTGACTCAGGGAGTGCCAACCAAAGCACTACGGTCAACGCTAACGGCAGCAGTCCTCCTACCAGCAGCAAACTGTGCCAGCCGTAGGCGGGGATCAGCCAGGCAGAAAAGAGCCCGCCGCTCGCCATCCCCAAGTTGAACCCGCAAAACATGCTGGTAACCAGCAGCGAACGAAGGCGCTGGGGGGTGTACTCCGATAATAGGGTGGTGGCATTGGGCATTGCTGCACCTAATCCCAGACCCGCCAGAAGTCGCCAGGCTACGAGCTGATTGAAAGAGGTACTGAATGCCGCCGCCACGCTGAACGCCCCGAACATGAATGTTGCCAGTACCAGTACATGTTTGCGTCCAAAACGGTCAGCCAATGGGCCGGAGCCCAAGGCTCCGAAGATCATGCCCACCAGCGCAGCGCTCATGACCGGTCCCAGGCTGGCTCGATCAATGCCCCACTCCTGACTCAGTGCTGGAATGATGAATCCCATCGCGGCTGTATCCAGCCCGTCAAGAAAAACGATGAGAAAACACAACAGCATGATTCGCCACTGATACCGGCTCAGAGGTTGCGAATTGATAAAACACTGCACGTCCAGATAATTCGCGTGATCCTTGCAGTTTGCGTTCGTAGGTATCGTGTTATCACTGGCAAGCAGTGAGGTGGTGTTCATGACTTTCGACCCTCTTTTGTTTTAGTTGGCTGGAGGTCAGGGGTGGGTCATTGGTTCGTCGACGGTATGCTGCCATCGGTGGTGGATGCTTTTTGCGAATCAGCTGCTCGAGGTCCGCTTGAAGTTCGTTCTGCGACGGCGTTCGCTAATGCAAAATCGTAATGCAGCACCTGCATGGGGACATCTAAGCGATGTCCAGCGGGAGAGAGCCCCGCGGGGTACCATTGCAATTTCTTGATCAGCGCGTCCTTAACGCCGAACACAACGTCTGAATCCAGGAACGGATCAGCATCAAGAAACAGATGCGTGACCAGTGTCTCGCTGTGTGGCGCACTGATCATGAAATGAACATGTGCGGGCCGAAAAGGGTGACGGCCTTGTGCTTTGAGCATGCGCCCCACCGGCCCGTCCGACGGAATAGGGTAATAAAGCGGGACTCGCGATCGAAACCAGAAACGTCCATGCTCGTCGGTATGGAATATCGCCCGGCGATCTCTTGCATGTTCCTCTTCTGACAGTTGTACGTCGTAAAACCCTTCGCCATCAGCGTGCCAAACTTCAACTTGCGCGTTGGCAATGGGTTCGCCGTTCCCATTGCTGACCGATCCTTCGACATGCATAAGCTCACCCGAACCTGTGCGGGCAATATCACTTCCCAGGGGTAATCTCTCACTGTCGTTTAAATAGAAGGGACCAAGGACCGTGGTGGGAGTGCTGCTGTCGGAAGTTGCGTGGGTGAGGGCATCTACTAACATTGAGACGCCCAGTGAGTCCGAAAGAAGGATGAACTCTTGCCGGGTCGAAGAGCACATGTGTCCGGTGTCAGTCAAAAAGTCTATTGCTTGACGCCATTCCTCCTGAGTAGGACGCACCTCGCGTACCAACGCATGCAAGTGTCTGACAACCGCATCACTGATGGCTCGGACCCGAGGGGTAGTGCAGTTATCCAAACGCTCCAGTACTGCACCGGTCAGGTTTTCGTTGTTGAAATTTCGCATCGCTACGTCCTCAGGCTATGACAGGTGCTGCGCCGGTGTAGGCACGAAGCAACATGCATGTGAGCGCCTCTGTGTTCATTGGCTGCGGGTTTTGATAGGCATCCTGTTCTATTAGCTCTACCGCTCGTTGAATACCTGACTCGGGCATTCCTAACTGGGCCAATGAAGTGGGGGATGCCCATGCCAAATTCAGTTGGTAAAGCGCCGTCCATGGTTCTTCGTGATTCAGGCAGCGCTGGAGCCGCCTGATGGCCTCCGGTATGGCCGGCGCGGTATAAGCCAATGCATGAGGTAGCATGACGGAGTGAGTAGGCGCGTGAGGTAGGCCGAAGGTTCCTCCCAGCACATGGCACACCTTATGGTGCAAAGCCATTCCGACACTGCCCAAACAAGTACCGCAGAGCCAAGCGCCGTACTGTGCTTCGGCGCGGGCATCAACATCTTCGGGATTTTTCATCAATACTGGCAGCGCATTGAGGAACGCTTTTATGCCTTCTTCCGCGAGCAATGAAACAACAGGATTACCGTTGATTGAGTAAAGCGCTTCAACCGCGTGGGCAATCGCGTTCATTGCACTGGTAAAGGTGAAGTCTATCGGTAGCCCCAGTGTCAACTCCGCGTCATAAATAACGATTTCCGGCAGTATCTTTGGACTTTTTTGAGTACGCTTTTGCCCTTCATATGTTTCACCAATGACCGATGTTACTTCTGAACCGGCATAGGTCGTAGGCAACGCAAGTTGGGGTAAATCTGTGCGCAAAGCGATTGCCTTGGCCAGCCCTATGGCCGAGCCTCCACCGACGGCGATAAGACAATCAAACGTATTTTCTTCAATTAACTGCATTGCCTGTTCGGTGACGGTCACCGGTGTATGCATTTGCGCCTGACTAAAAATGCGGGCGCTACCTTCGAAGATGCTTGCAGCCTCCTGGGCCATGCCTAGCTGGCCAGGGGTGCAAAGAATTAATGGTGTATGACAACCGATGCGTTCGAGTTCCTGACGAATCTCGCGTCGTGCACCTTGGCCGAACAGCACTCGGTTTGGCTGCCCTTGGAAAATAAAACGGTTCATCACAAAACAGCCGCGTCGAGCCAGTTGGCGCCGCGCTGGTACAGCGCTTCGACTTCGGCGCCACGCAAGCCAGGCATGTCAGGCTTGACCGTGTAACCGATGCGGGTCTGGATGTAGGCCAGGTGACGATAGCCTTCGGGGAACGCGTTAAGCAGGTCTTGCTCCAACTCCAGACGAATGCCGGGTGCCACCGGATCGACCCGATCTTTTTCATAAATCGGCTGGCGCAACAGCACCAGCCACTGATCTCCCACCTTTTGAAAAAAGTCATAAAAGCGACCCGTGCATACGACATCGCAGAGAACACCTTCCACATCCCCGCGTTGGGATATGGTCATTTTGGTTTGGGCGATCGCTCGGGTTCCGCACGGACTTAAGTCAATCGAACTACCTCCAAGAAAATGCAGGATGCTGACGCCTTTTGCCCAGCCTTCCTGGCTGACCCGGATGAACTCTGTCGCCGAGCCCTGAAACCAGGTCGCCATCATTTTCCCTTCTGGATGCCATACGGTGGCGAATCGGGACCAGTCCCCCGAGTCACGCCAAACGACCCAGTTATCCAGGGTTTCGCGAATGGTCAGTCGATCAAGTAATTGCTGATTCATGGGTGGCTCGCTTTTGTTGTCATCTAGAAACGTGTTTCCATTTGTATTTAGGTCTCCGATTTGAGTCAACTGGTTGTTGACGATTGGGAACGGAATGGCAATACTATTTCCGTATGGAAACAGGAGGCCGTATGAAAGCAATTATTGAGGGCGTCAATCCAGAGGCTGGAGTCGTGAAGTCGGCTGATCGAGTGCTGGATCTGTTTGAGTTGTTGGCGGGGTGGGGGCGGGAGATGTCGCACGCGGAAATCGCACAGGCGCTTGATATTCCGAAGGGGAGTTTGTCCAAACTGATGAAAAATCTCATCACTCGAAATTATGTCGAGTATCGCCCACAGTCCAAGGGTTATTGCCTGGGGTCTGCGTTGGGCCGATTGGCTAGCCGATCAATCCAGGCTCGCGATCTGGTATTGCAGGCGGAACCTATTCTGCAATGGCTTACGGCGCAAACCGCGGAAAGCAGTGCGCTCAACCAACTGAGGGTGGATCAACTGGAGGTTGTTGCGGCAGTCTCCAGCGAACAACGACTTATGTACCACCTTCGATTAGGCGACGTGGCCCCTCTGTACGCAGTCTCTGGCGGCAAAGCTATTCTCGCGCATTTGCCGAGCACCGCCCTTGAGCAGTACCTGAGCACTGCGCAGTTCGTAGCTCATACACCTAATACGATAAAAAGCATTGAAGATTTAACGGTGCAATTGGACGAAGTGCGGAAAACCGGAATTGCTTTCTCGTACGAAGAGTTTACCCCTGGAATAATTGGGGTGGCCGTGCCTCTTCTTTCACAAAGCGGCTACCCTATCGGTGCACTGAATGTCGCAATGCCGGCTATCCGTTTTACTACCGCAACCAAGCAGCGCGTAATTGAAATGCTTCGCATGGCAGCCCAGAGACTGGGTGGGAACTATCCGGTTGATTAACGTGGAGGCTTTAAAGTTGAGATCAAAGCCAGGTTCAATATGAGAGGAAGCATCCAGAGTTATCATTTTGCGGCCCCTACGGCACTCCGCCAGGTTCGCAATATTGCGACGGCCCATCCTGGACTAGGCAAAGCTATACTTTAACGCTTGACCAAACTCTTCAGCCAGAAGAAATTCGTCTTGCGAATTCCGACACGAGGACTTAGGTATGACATCGCAGACACCAACCATTGAATACTACTTCAGCTTCATTTCCTTATGGTCTTACGTCGGCAGCCTGGAGCTCCAAGCACTGACCAATCGAACGAATGCCCAAATAATTTACAAGCCTGTTGATTTGCTGGCAGTCTTCGCAGCGGGCGGCGGAAAGCCAGTAAAAGAACGACCCACTCAACGTCAATCATACCGCCTGATAGAAATGCAACGATGGCGACAATGGCGCAATATCCCGCTCGTGCTGCATCCAAAACACTACCCGGCTGATCCCACGGTTGGGCACCGACTGTTACTCGCAGCTTTAGATGAAGGCGCAGATGTTGGCCCGTTCGTGCATGCAGCGCTCAAGGCAGTTTGGGCTGATGAGTTAGACATCGCTAACTCTGAAACGCTAATAGATTTAGCGAATAGAACGGGTCTTGATGGCCGTCGTTTACTTGATAGGGTTGACGAGCAGGAATTGAAGGACCGTGAACTGTCGCTCACGACCGAGGCTATAAACCGACAACTGTTCGGAGCGCCTTTCTATTTCTACAAAGAGGAACCGTTCTGGGGGCAGGACCGCCTCGATATGCTCGAGGCGGCTATTGTTTCAGGTCGAACTGCGTTCCTCACTGACTAAAACGGATGGCTTCGACCGGCCGGTCATTAACGCATTCAACACTATCGCTGCAATCGCGGAAAGAAGGATCGGATCTTTGAAGACAGGCTGCAGGGAGACTGGTATAGCACTGAAGAAACCGGGCTGGACGATAGGAATCAGACCAACGCCGAGGGCGACTGCGACAATAAGTGCGTTGCGGTTGCCGGCACCATCGTATTTAACCTGAGAAAGGATCCGTATTCCCGTCGCTGCGACCATACCAAACATCACTAACGATGCGCCACCCAAAACCACCTGCGGAATTGAGGCCGCAATGAAAGCCACTTTTGGAATCAGTCCCAATACCAACATTATTACTCCGGCACTTGCACACACCCAACGGCTATGTACGCCAGTCAGGGCTACTAGCCCAACGTTCTGAGAGTACGACAAGTATGGGAAGGTGTTGAACAGCCCACCTATTACCGTGCCCAGAGCGTCGGCACGCAACCCCCGCTTAATATCAATGGAGTCGATAGGTCTACCCGTCATAACCGAGAGCGCGAAGAACATCCCTGTTGCTTCTACGAACACGACAGTCATGACCAGGCACATGATTAGACAAGGCACGAGGTGGAAGGTCGGCCAGCCGAATGCCAATGGAGTAACCAAGCGCACCCACGGTTCATCTCCCAGGCCTTGTAGGCTAGTCCAGCCCATCCAACTACTGATTGCATAACCCACAACAATACCCAACAGCACCGCGATATTAGCGAACAGTCCGCGACCAAAACGTGCAAATAGCAGTACCGCCAAAAGTACAATAGCTGCAACTGCTACAGTAGCGGGAGCTCCAAAATTTGCATTTCCCGCTCCGCCGCCTGCCCAACCCACCGCGACACGAATGAGGGCGATGCCAATCATTGTCAAGATAGTGCCAGTGACTACAGGCGGAAAAAATCGGATTACTCGATGTACAAACGGCGCGACAAGGAGCCCGTAAACTCCACCGGCTATCACCGCTCCGTACAACCCCGTGATCCCCACATCAGGCATGCCAGCAATCGAGAGTAGTGGTTGAATCGCAATCGCCGTAACACCCATAATCACAGGTAAGCGAATGCCGAACGGTCCCCATCCTACACTTTGAATCAGGGTCGCAATCCCACATGCAAACAGATCAGCGTTGATAAGAAAGGCAATTTGCTCTTTTGAAAGATGTAGAGCTCCCCCGATTATCAGTGGAAGTGCGACGGCGTTGGCATACATGACAAGTACATGCTGTAGCCCCAGCAGGGCAAGTCGCGGGTAAGACAATATAGTGTCGACGCTATTGGTGGGCGTCGGGCTGAAAGCGCTCATGAAAAACTCCAGTTCAGATCAATAATAGAGGGGGGCGTCGCCATGGTAATCAACTGAAATAAATTAGATTAGACAAAAAATACATATCATTAGATGCAGTTGGTCATCCAGCCTCAGTCCGGAACGGTGCAAACTTTAATATTGGGTACGCTAAAGTTCGGTAGATCGATGATGGCAAGCAAGGACGCCGTGCGTATTCACGAGTGGCTTGAGCGGTTAATTCATTTAGCTATTGGTAGCGATATACTATGCATCGAATGTCATGGATTGGTTATGCGCATCGCCCGACCGAATCCGCTCTTCGCTTTATCTCCTTCCTACAAATTTGGCGACCTCGATTTACGCAAGAAAAAAGCGGCGGATTTGGTATTCGGAGCAACCCTATCTGCTCGGCGCGTTCCTTGGGAGATTCCCCGTCGTCCAGACGCCGCGCTGTCGCGTAGCAAACACGGCCCTCTGTAGGAGCGGACTTGTCCGCGAAGACGACGGCACAGGCGATATCTTCCGTGCCTGAGACATCGCTTTCGCGGACGAGTCCGCTCCTACAGTAGTTTTTCGTCGCCATAAATAATCAGGTAAATCAACGAATTAAATCTTGTTTGATAAGAGGTAGGGCTGCTTCTTAGGGCCACCTTCTCGACGCGGGCATTGATCGGCTCGACGCGGTCCTTTGCCCTGTGCGACCGCCATTCCCAGTGCACCAAGTCAGCGCACAGCAGTTCGCCAAGGCATTGGGCATGCTCAGCGCTGCAACGAACTCATGAATACCGCTGTACTGGGAAAATCTTTGGCACGTAGTCCGATCTTGCCCCCGAATCACGAACTAACGACGCGACTTCCGAGCTGAACGCGGCAGTTGCACGGCGCGCGTCAGCGAACCCTGACTAACGTTATCGGCCTGCCGGCGGCACCAGGCGAACGACCACTTTTCCGAACGGACTGTCTGCAAGGCGGTCCAGTGCCTGGTCGATCTGCGCTGCATCGAACTCGGCTGCGACGACCGGCCGAATCCGCTGCGCCTCGATAAATTTGTTCATGCGTTCGAACATAGCGCGGGAGCCCGTTTCGACGCCGCGCACATGCAGGTTCTTGTTCATCACCGGGAAAATGTCGAGCGGATTGCTGACCGTCTGTACGACACCGACAATCGCCACAGTCCCTTCAAATGCGGCAGCGTGCGCCGATCGCCGCAACGAGTCGGATAAGCCCATGTCAAGCACCAGTTGCGCACCGACGTCCGCTGTCTCGAGCATAACCTGCTCTTCCCACGCTGGGACGTCAATGGTATTGATCACCGTGTGCGCGCCTAATCCGAGGGCCAGGCTCAACTTCTCCTCGGAACGGGACACTACGATCACGCGCGCCCCCAGAGCGACGGCGAACTGAATGGCGAATACCGCCACCCCGCCAGTTGTCTGAATAACAACTGTGTCGCCCGGTCGGAGCGCCCCCAGTTCCACTACCGCGTGCCACGCCGTCAGGGCGGCAACGGTCAGCGTGGCCGCCTCGCTATCGGTTAAGTGCGCCGGCGCAGCAACCAATTCCTGCTCGTCCATCGTGACGTGCTCCGCCATCACGCCATCGCGCTCCTGGCTGCCCAACGAACCGTTCAGGCCCTGCGCCGTGAGCGGACCGTCGATCCAGTTTGGCAAAACGGTACTGCAAACCCGGTCGCCGACACGAAAGCGCGTGACGCGCTCGCCCACTGACTCGACGATGCCAACCGCGTCTGTCAATGGAATACGATCGCTGACCGGCGCGCGCGTATGATTGCCCCGAATAAAATAAAGGTCGCGAAAGTTAAGCCCCGCCGCTAGCACTTTCAGGCGCACCTCGGTCGGCGCCAGGGGACGCGGTGTGGTGGACCGCAAAAGCCGTTCAACTGCGCCATCTCTGGTGCGATATTCAAAATAACTCATGATTTTTCCCGGTTACTGGTCAACCCGCAATATCCATGCGCAGCGCGCGTTAAACAATATCGGTCTTCTGCAAAGGACTGTTGACGCTGGTGCAAATGTGGCACGGCGAAGCACCATGCTGGTGATCTGATCCAGCCGATCTGACTGAAAAGGTGCATTCTGTCTTTAATCGGTTCAGCTTTCTCGGCAGGGCTGGACTCGGCCCAGGTACGTCAACGTTGATGTGATGAAAGAAGTGAATTGAATGAAAATGCTCAATGAAATGGCGGTATTTTCACAAGTCGTTGACAGTGGCAGTTTTTCGGCGGCAGCGCGCAAACTTGCACTTACGACTTCCGCCGTGAGTCGTCATGTCGGTCGCCTGGAAAAACATCTCGGCGGAAGATTACTGCTTCGCACCACCCGCGCGCTGTCGCTCACCGAGCTTGGCCAGCAGGTCTACGCTTCCTGCGAACGGATGTTGGGAAATGCGCGCGAAGTCCATGCACTGGCCGGCAGTTACGGGATCAGCCCTACCGGGACACTTCGGCTCAGCGCGCCTGTGGTATTCGGTCAAAACTGGCTGGCGCCAAAATTGCCGGGCTTTCTGGAAGAGTTTCCCTACGTCAATGTGACGTTGACGTTGATCGACCGCCCCGTCGACCTGGTGAACGATGGTGTGGACCTTGCAATCCGGATCGGCGATACCGTTGCACCGGGTTTGATAACGCGGCCACTCTGCACATTCAAGTATCTGCTGATCGCGGCTCCCGATTATCTTCTCCGGCACGGGACACCGGCGGCGCCTGAAGAGCTCGCCAACCACCGCTGCAGCTACCTCGGGTATGGGCAGTTCGGTCATGACTGGACCTTGACCGACGGGACCCGTTCCGTTTCGGTGAGCGTGACTGGCCGGCTGATCATAAACAACAGCGCAGCGCTAGTCGCCGCAGTGGCAGAGGGTGGTGCAATAGGGCTGGTTCCAGAATTTGCGGCGCAGTCCGCAATTAACGACGGCCGGGTCGTGCGCATATTATCCGCGTGGAATTTGTCCGAGCCTTACGTCGGATCTGTGCAATTTGTGTATACCCCCGGGCGGTATATCGCACTAAAAATAAGGGCTTTCATAGACTATTTCGTCAGCGACGGGCCTGCATCTCCCGGGTAGGCTTCGCCGCCTAAGGCATTAATTACGGTTTTTCAAAGCAGCGTGATTGCACCGCCAGGCCCAACGCGCTGCCTAGGCAAGCCGAGCACTTGGCCAGTGGAGTTTCCCCTGGCTCAATCGCCGTGCCGCGAGCCAGACGCCAACGCCATCTAACTCGGCCTCGATGGCTTCGAGGTCGGTGTTGAGTAGGTCATCGAGTAAGCTGCCTTGCGCCATTTGAGAATGGCGATCTCGTGAGTGAGTTGCTCGATGATCGTTTCATCGCGATGGATCTTTCTGCTTTGGGTGTCGACCCTGGACATCAACAGCGGCAGTTGCTGCGCACCTTGTCCTACGTTGGAATGGTCAAGTGGTCTTCCGTAGGAGCCAGGGTGTTGGCTCCTCGTGCCAATGATGGGTACGGACGGCATTTTCACTGCGGGGAGTGACCAAGCCGTCCGGATTGACGTATCAGTGAACCTGATGTGACAAAAACTGCTGCGTACGCTCGTGCCGTGGGGAGTCGATCACCTGTTTCGCCGGGCCGATTTCCGCGATCTTGCCTGCGTCGAAAAAGGCCACGCGGCTCGATACCTCCCGGGCAAAAGCGATCTCGTGGGTAACCAACACCATGGTCATGCCGTCTTGTGACAGCATCAGCAGCGTGTCCAAAACCTCCCTGACGAGCTGAGGGTCGAGCGCCGCGGTCACTTCATCGAACAGCATGTAGCGTGGCTGCATGGCCAGTGCCCTGGCAATTGCAAGACGTTGCTGTTGGCCGCCGGAGAGCTGTGACGGAGACATTTTGGCTTTATCGGCCAGACCCACTTTTTTCAGTTGGGCGTGTGCAATCTCTTCGGCCTCTTTGCGCTTGAGTTTTTTGACGATCTTCAAGGCCAGGGTCGCGTTATCGAGCACGGAAAGGTGGGGGAACATGTTGTATTGCTGGAACACAATGCCAATGTTTGCGCGCAGTGCGTTCAGATTCGTTGTTCGCGAAAACACGTCTGTTCCGTCGACGTAGATGTTGCCGTCACTGATGCCCTCCAGGCCATTGATGCATTGCAGCAGCGTGGATTTTCCCGAGCCGCTGGGGCCGATGATGGAAACGACCTCGCCTTTTTCGACGCTCATATCGACGCCTTTCAGGATGTTCAGATCGCCGTAGGACTTATGGACGTTTTTGATTTCGATCATTGCCGTAACCCTTTTTCAACTTTGGCGCCCAGGCGAGCGATGGGGTAGCACAACAGGAAGTAAAAGACGCCGACGATCAGCAGCACCAGCAGGGGCTCCTGAGTTCGGGTGACGATAATTTGAGAGGTGCGCAGAAGCTCGATGTAGCCGATGACGGCAGCGAGCGATGTGTCCTTGAGTACGCCCAGAACAATACCGATCCAGGACGCGAAAGTGCGACGCAGCATAATCGGCGCCGATACGCTGGCGAACGCTTGCAAGTAGCTCAGGCCCAGCGACCTGGCGGCTTTCTGCAGGTTGGTGGGGACTGCTTCAAAGCCACCCTTGTAAATCTCTGAGCAGAAGGAAGCCATGTACACCGTGAGTACGACTGCGCTGCAGGCGAAAGGGCTCAAGGGGTAGCGAAATGCGGCCAGTGCTGCGTTGGCCACGATCAGCTGGATCAGCAAGGGGATCGAGCGCGATACATCCACCAGCACAACGATGATCGCGTTACCGATTCTGGATACTGACCTGAGCCACCCCATGAGAAAGCCGAGGAGTGTTCCCAGGACAATTGCCCACAGGGCCAGCCATAAGGTGTGACCTGCGCCCGCGAGTAAATAGGTCGCGTCGCTGTACTGCAGGCCCGAAAATAACGGAACGCTGTTCATGCTTGAGCTCTCCCTCTGCCGCTATACAGCCGGGCAATGGCGTGCAGCGTGAGCGTGACGATCTTCGCGAGCGCGTAGTAGGCGACCGCGGTAACGATAAAGAACTCGAAAGAGCGAAACGTCAGTGATTGCGCGGTGTACGTAGCGCCTGTCAGTTCCTGAAGGCCCACGACCATCCCCAGTGAGGTGTTGAGCAGGCTCCAGATCAACTGGTTGCCGGCACCGGGCAGAATGAGCGGTACCAATTGAGGAAGAATGATTCGGCTGAATGTTTGCCACCGATCCATGCCCAGTGCGGCGCCCGCGCGCTGCTGCCGGGGATCGATGCCTTCAATGCCGCCACGAATCACTTCGGCCAGATAGCCCGCAGTGTTGAACGTGATCGCTCCCAGCACGGCGTAGAAGGAGTCCACATTGATCCCGGCCGCACCCAGCCCGAAGTACGCCATGTAGATCTGGAACAGGCAGGGCGTGTTACGCGCGATCTCGATCCAGCTGACGCAGAGGGCCATCGCTGTTTTATTGGCTGAAGACTTGCCCCACGCCAGCAGGAACGCGATCACTGCACCCAGAGCAAACGACAACAGTGTCAGTTCGATCGTCATCATTAAACCGGGCCACAAGTCTGGAAGTGCTTTCCAGACCGGAGCCCACTGAAAGTGATAATTCAAGTCATCGGTCCTCTTGCAAATCAGTGCGGGCCTGGGCCCGCACCGTCAATGTGCTTAAAGCTTGTCCAGCTCAGGTGCGTCAGCCTGATACCACTTCTTGTAGAGCTCGGCGTAGCGGCCACTGACCTGTTGCTCGTGAAGAAACAGGTTGGTAAACCGCAAGAAGTCAGTGCTGTCTCGGGTCACCATCATCCCCACCGTGTCTTTGGGGAAGGGGGCGTCGCAGCAGGTGTGAAACGCCTGGTACTGAGGCAGTTTTGTCAGCTCGCTTGCGGCCTGAACGTTGACGATGAAGGCGTCCACCTTCCCTTGGGCCAGTGCCAGGTTGCGGTCACTGTCATTGCTCACGGTCAGGTATTTGCCCTCGGCGTCATTCCATTGCTTGAAGTAGTTCTGGAACAGCGAGTCCTCTGCCGCGCCGCGCACACCAGCAACGCGTTTGCCCTTCAGGTCTGCAAAGCTCTTGATGTTCGAGTCTTTGCGGGCAACTACCACGAAGCTGTAGGAGGAGTAGGGCGACGTAAAGGCAACGGTCTTCGCCCGTTCCAGCGTGATGGTGGCACTGGCGATCGAGATGTCGACCTGGCTCGACAGCAGTGCAGGAATGCGCTGCGGCGACGAGGTTTCAACGATCACGGGTTTGACGCCGAGGGCTTTTGCCAGATCCTGGCAGTACTCAACGTCGTAGCCGGCAGGGTTGTTCGAGGCGTCGCGGAACCCATTCGGTGGATAGTCCAGCATGACCCCACATTTCAGCTCGCCGGACGATATGACGTCATCGAGCTTGTCGGCCATGGCTGGAGTGGCAGCAGCCGCCATGGCTATCATTACTGCGGTGAAAACGAAAGTCTGGCGCACGTTCATTTTGTTGTCTCCGGGGCGGTGTTACGGAATGTAATCCTTTACATATTTAGTAGCATTAGGCGTGCCATACAGAATTGTAGATCGAGATGAAAAATTTTCAGGAAAAAATTTATCTAGAGAAAAATAAATAATTTACTTTTAATATCAAATAGATATGTATTAATACGACGTATTTTTCTGGCCGAACGGACAAATCTCATGCTCTGTAGTGGTGCGCTTTTTTGGTGCGCATTTATGAAAACGTTTACTTTTGTGTGCGCAAATTTGGTATTTCGGTAACGGTGCGCGGGTAGGAAGCAGGAGGTGGTGTAACGGGGAGATCCAACATTCACACCGTCCTCTTCACGGATGTGAGGGGGCACGCCGAAATAAGGCTTTTTTTCCGTATCGAGGGGGAAGAGGGCGGTGGGTTCGCCTAGTGTCGAATACAATACGAGCAGATGAACGCGCGATGACAGCCGAATGTTCTCTGTCGGGATTGAATATTGGCCGGGAACTGAAAAACGGCGGCATTGCCTGATCATCTGCTTATGTTTGTGCTCTCGTTACCGTTGATGCGTCAAGTCGGTAGTCATAGGTGTTCGAACGGCTCGTAAACGGAAAATTGCGGGAGAAGAAATGAAACTTGAGGTTTTGCATCCACAGGCAGTCTCGACGATGCAGCGCGTCACCCTTTGGTGCAGCGCGGTCTGGCTGTTGCCGATTTTATTGTTGTCGGCAGGGGTGCGTATCTATGGTTTGACCCAGTCGGATATCTGGTGCGACGAAGGCTCGAGCTTGCTTATGAGCCAATACTCCCCCGAGGGCATTTGGTTTCATGCGGCCCACGATGTACACCCTCCGCTGTATTACCTGATTCTGCACGCCTGGATGAACGTCTGGGGCGACGGCATTTTCTCGATCCGGGTTCTGAGCGTATTGCCCGGGGTGGGCACGGTCGTGCTTGCCATGTGGTTGATGAGTTTGATTGCGACACGTCGGGCAACGGTACTGGCGGGTGTGCTATTGGCGTTACTGCCGATTGCGGTGCGCTATAGCCAGGAAGTGCGGATGTACTCGTTGCTGGGCTTTTTGCTCATCGGTGCGACGCTTGCGCTGGTCTATTGGGTCCGGCAGCCCGAGCGCAAGCATTACCTGGTGATCTATGCGTTGCTCATGGCCGCAGGCTTTTATACCCATTACTTCACGGCCCTGTGTGTGCTGGCGCACTGGTTTTACTTGCTGACCGTTCGCTCCCAGACGCCGGAAAAGTCGCGATTGGTCCTGCGTGCCAGTTGGTGGATCACCAACGTCGCTATTGTTGTGATGTTTCTGCCCTGGATTTCCAATCTGGTGGATCTACTGGAGCATATGGATGAGCTGCGGGTTGGCGGGGATGTCGGCTGGATCGCCGCCGTCACCTGGAACTCCCTGCCGTCGACGCTCTGGCAGTTCCTGACCCTGGAAGATCAGGAAACGCTGGCCTGGCCGGTGTTCTGGCTGGTGCCGCTGCTGTTGATCGCCGTCGCGGTGGTCGTGGCCGTCCGTGACCGCAGCCCGCACCGATTTCACGTGCTGCTGGTGGCCTACACCTTCGTTCCGTTGGCGGTCATCCTGCTGATTTCCATCTGGGTGCCGCTGCTGGTTGATCGCTACCTGATGTTCGCCTCCCTTGGCCTGCCGATGATCATCGCCATCGCCCTGGATGAGCTGGAACCGCACGCCCCGCGTCTGGCTATCGCCGTGCTGGTGGTGTTTCTGGGTGTTGAAGCGGTTGGCCTCAAGAACGACTACAGCGTGGACGGGGACCAGTTTCACAAGATGGTCGATTACGTGAACCAGCACTATGCCCCTGGGGATCGCATCGTCATCAGTGACTTGTTCTGGTACTTCCCGTACGTCTATTACAGTACGACCACACCACAGCCGTTGCTCTACACGCCGCCACTGCCCAACGGCAAGTCCGGGCGCCCCAACGAGTACGGGTTCGGCACCCTGGTGGCTCACGACGCCGACAAGCTCTACGTCGACAGCCTGTCGCAATTGCCCAAGGCACATGGTCGCGTCTGGCTGGTGAGCAGCAGCGGTTTGCCGGATGACTTCACGTCGATCCCGGATAACTGGGTCAAGCAGGCGGAAGTGAAAGTCGGGGACACGCAGGCGAGGTTGTACACCACGCCTGCGCTGGACTGAGTCGTCGGGGTTATTTGCCCCGAATCAAGCGCTACGCTATTTCCCCTGAATCAGGCCGTAGGCTATTTCAGGGGAGAAGGTTCCCGCCGGGTAAGGAGACGTCGAACCGATTGGCCCTGCGCAGCCATCAGTATTACCCGGCAGCTTGATCCACAGCTTCATTTCCGGTTGCCCGTCGGTTGCAACGTGCTGTACAGGCGTGGCACCGAGTTTGCGTCCCTGGGGGTCGCACCAGACACCTTTGCCTGTGGCGCCTACCGGCGGCCCGTTGCCATTTCGGCTGCTGTCGATCACGAATGGCTTGATGGTGCCGATCTGTTTTTTCAGCTCAGCATTTACCGCTTTGCCGTACGTGATGGATTGCTCGTCTGTTTTGAAGTTGGAGACATTCAGTGAAAAGCCATGCGCGTGCTGGATGTTGGCGCTGACGAGGATCGAGGCCATGGTCGCGGCAGGGATCCAGAAGCTGTTGCCTGCGTCCAGGTAGACCGAGGCCTTGGGCGCGTAGTGGTTGAACTGTTCGACTGCATAGGCAATCAACCCCACGCGGCTGGCTGCGTTCTGGCTGGATGTCGCTGTGAAGCAATGGGCTGAAGGTGCTGAGCTCGGCAGTGCGTCGGGCTCCAGAATCACCACGGCGGCTCGTGTCTTGATCCCTTGTGCAAAGCTTGTGATCCACTGTCGATAAGCGTCACTCGACGGTGCGCCCCCTTGGCTGGCGCCTCCGCAGTCTCGATCAGGGATGTTGTAGGCCACCATTACAGGCACTTGGTTGAGCTTGTCTGCGGCCCCGACGTAGGCATCGACGCTGTGCTCGATATCGATATTGCTGGTGGTAAACCAGGAGGCCATCGGTTGTTTGGCGATCTTGTCCCGAATCAGGTCCGCCCTGGGATCAGCCCCGTGGCTGTTGACCCATCTGGCTGCATTTGAAGAGGGGTTGATAAAGAGGTCTGCCCTGGCGACTTGCGCCAACGGCACGGTGAGCAGGCACGCTAGAGCCATCCTGGCTGTCAGGAACTTCTTCATTAACGTCACCAAGGGTTAACGAAAGTCGTGTGGGAGCGAGCTTGCTCGCGAAGCGGGCCCCCACGTTTTTCAAGCATTGCGCGTCATCGTTCTTCGCGAGCAAGCTCGCTCCCACGGATTATTCGATTACTCCGGGCTATCAGTGCAACTTCATGCGCGGTTCCGTGCCGCGTCCTATCCGGCTGCCCAGCATCAGCATCAGGGTGCGGAACGTGCCGTAGAGCGCCATCTGGTGCATGCGGTACAGCGAGATGTAGAACATCCGCGCCAGCCAGCCTTCCAGCATGACGCTGCCCATCAGGTTACCCATCAAGTTACCCACAGCCGAGAAGTGCGACAGCGAAATCAGCGAGCCGTAGTCCTTGTAGGTGTACTCCGGCAATTCCTTGCCTTCGATACGCATTTTCAACGCCTTGGCCAGCAGCGACGCCTGCTGGTGAGCGGCCTGGGCGCGGGGCGGAACATTGCGGTCGGTGCCTTTCTGCGGGCAGGCTGCGCAGTCGCCGAAGGCGAAGATATTGTCGTCACGGGTGGTTTGCAGGGTCGGGCGCACTTGCAGCTGGTTGATGCGATTGCTCTCCAGACCGTCCAGATCCTTGAGGAAGGCCGGCGCACGAATCCCTGCCGCCCAGACCTTCAGCATCGCCGGAATAACCTGGCCACTGGCCGTGATCAGGTTGTCGGCCGTGACTTCACTGACCGCCGCGTTGGTAAGCACTGTCACGCCCAGCTTCTCCAGGGTGGTGTGCACCGGGCCGCCGATGCGCTCGGGCAAGGCTGGCAGTACCCGTGGGCCAGCTTCGATCAGGGTGATGCGCATGTTTTCCGGCTTGATCCGGCCCAGCCCGTAAGCCGCCAGTTCCTGCGCGGCATTGTGCAGCTCGGCTGCCAGTTCGACACCGGTCGCGCCGGCACCGACGATGGCAACGGTGATCTCTTCAATGGCATCGCTTTGCCCGGCATGGGCGCTCAGGTAACGGTTGAGCAGCCGCTGGTGAAAGCGTTCCGCCTGTTTGCGGGTGTCGAGGAACAGGCAGTGTTCAGCGGCGCCTTTGGTGCCGAAGTCGTTGGTGGTACTGCCGACGGAAATCACCAGCGAGTCGTATTCCAGACTGCGAGCGGGCACCAGCTCAACGCCGTTTTCATCCAGGGTGGCGGCCAGGTGCAGTTGTTTGTTGGCGCGGTCGAGCCCGGTCATGCGCCCGAGCTGGAACTGAAAATGATTCCACTTGGCCTGGGCCACGTAGTTCAGCTCGTCTTCATAGGAGTTGAGCGAACCCGCGGCAACCTCGTGCAGCAATGGTTTCCAGATATGCGTCAGGTTGGCGTCCACCAGCACCACGCTGGCTGTGCCTTTCTTGCCCAGGGTTTTACCCAGGCGGGTAGCCAGCTCCAGACCGCCAGCGCCGCCGCCAACGATCACGATACGATGAGTCATAGGGATATCTCATAAGGTTTAAGGAATTCGGGGGCGGGCCGTGAGGCGTTATCTGCGCGAGCGCCAGGCAGCTCATAGCGTCAGGTAACTCAACAACCGGCTCAATAAGCCCAGGCCAATCACTGCCACAAGCACCAGGATCAGGAGCAGCCAGGGCCGAAAAGGCTTGCGCTCAACTTGATTCTGGGGGGCTCGCAGGTACTCTTCGACTCGACGTTGGTCTTCAGGGTTCAGGCGACTGGTCATAAAAGCCTCGCAGTAGACGGGGTCTCACAGCAAAACTGCACAACAGATTAAAACAGCCCTGGCTCGAGCGGCTCGACACGCAACGCGTCGTCCAGGCGAATGATTCCGCTTTGTATCACTCGCGCAGTAATTCCGCCATGGCCGCGTACAGCCTGGAATGTGCCGTGGCCCAGTCGTTGTTCAAGGCGAGCGCAAGGTTGGCACCAGCCCGTGGTTTCCAGGATGGCCTGGCCGACCTTGAAACGCCGGCCCTTGAGGCTAAAAAGATTGATGCCGCTGATCACCAGATTGCGCCGCAAGTCCTGGGGCACGATGGGTTGATCGTCGGCACGGCCCAACAGTGAGCCGACCACCGCCAGGTGTTCCCACTGAATCAGCGTGACCTGGCGGGCGTTACGCGGGCCGGGCCGGGCGTGGTCACCGGTCAGTCCGGCCTCGCGGCGCGCTTCGACGGCGTCCAGCTCGATCATGTCGGTGCGTGATTCGGGGCGCACACCAATCCAGCGCACACGGCCTTGTTGCGGCACATCGGCCAGCAACTCCTGCAAGGGGCTCATAAACTGATTCCGACGTCGAAAACGACACTGCGTCCCAGGTTGGTCCGCAGGAAATCCGGCGCACCGGGGTGGGCGAACAGCACCCGGGCAAAGGTCGGGCCGACCAGTGACAGCGAGCGCCAACCCTGGCGCAAGTATTCAGTGGGGGGCGGGAAATGGCTGTTCAGGTCCAGCACTTCGCGTTTGAGGCTGGCGAAGGCAATGATGTCCAGCTCACCCAGGTCCAGGCCGCGTTCGCGATAGTTATGGGCCTTTTTGCGTAACGTGGGCGCCAGGCGCTGCAACAGCTCCGGGGCCGGGATGCGCTTGGGCTTGGCTTCGCGCCGCACCAGCTGGCTGAGGGAAAACGCACTGCGCCGACGCTGCAGCTCTTCGCGCCACTCATCGTTCAGGCGTCGGCCTTCGTCGAGGACGAAGAACACCTCGAAACTGGCGTCGCGAAACAGCACATCCGGCGGCTCTTGTCCGGCGGGCATGAAGTCTTCACTGCGGTGCGGGATGTTCAAACCTTGCAGCAAACGCTGACAAACCCAGCGCTCACGCTCCCACTTTCGCGCATTGGAAAGAAACGCGTTGGCTTGTTCGGCCTGGATTGTTAGCAGGCGAAGGTAGTCTGAGTCATCCATAGGCCCAAGCTTAGCGTCCAAATCGTGATAACTGAAAGCGCGAATGGGGGAGGTGTAGACTTTTATGCAATCAATGCAGGTTTTGATGGCGTTTGCCCCCCTTACGGCCAAACCAGCCATCAAAGGAAAATGCAAAACCTGTGGGAGTGAGCTTGCTCACGAATGCAGCGTGTCAGTCGCCGATGATGTATTGGGGCTGACGCCTTCGCGAGCAAGCTCAGCGCCTACAACAACCGGCCCAGAGGACTCTTGACCATGCTCGACCGTATTTCTCCTGACGACCCATGATCGGCGCAGAGGTACTGACCGCCTCCACCATGACCCTCGCGTGGCTGTTGTACCTGCCCGTGTTGTGCTGGGCGGTGTGGCGTTCGCCCTGGGTCGAGTTGTTCACCGATAGCCGACGCCAGCATTTATTGTTCGGCACCGTGTTCGCGCTGTTTCTGTTGTGGTTGGTGCGCAGGGACTTCGACACGGGTGTGTCGTACCACTTTATCGGCATGACTGCCGTGACCCTCTTGCTGGACTGGCCATTAGCAATCGTCGGTGGGCTGGCGGCGCAATTGGGTTTGTTGGCGATGGGGCGTCAGGACCTGGCGGCACTGGGCGTCAACGGCCTGTTGTTCATCGCCCTGCCGGTGCTGGTCACCGAAGTCTGCGCCATCCTGGTCGAACGGGCGCAACCGAAGAACCCTTTCGTCTATATCTTCTGTTCAGGATTCGCCGCAGCGGCGGTGGCGGCCTTGCTGTGCCTGCTACTGGCCTTGGGTGTGCTGTGGTTTGACGGGATTTTCGCGATGCCGGAGTGGCTGGAGGATTTTGTCGGCTATTTGTGGCTGATCATTTTTCCCGAGGCCTTCATCAACGGCATGATCATCAGTGCGCTGGTGGTGTTCAGCCCGGAATGGCTGGAGACCTTCAATCGAACCCGCTATCTGTCTGCGCCTTGGAAGGATGACGGCCCGTCCGATGGCGACACCTGACCGGTCCTGATCAGGTGTCGCGTTCGATCAGTGCCCGCGGGGCATCAGGTCTTCGGAAAATATCTCATCTTCGGCGTCCGGGCTGACCGGAATCGCGTGCTCTTCCGACGCCCAGGCGCCCAGGTCGATCAGTTTGCAACGGTCAGAGCAGAAGGGGCGAAAGGTGCTGGCGGGCGTCCACTCCACAGGGGCGCCACAGGTCGGGCATTCAACGGTCATTGGTTGGCTCATGATTGGCCTCCACGCAAAGTTAGATAAAAGAGATGCAGGCGCTCGACTTCGCTTTTGAGCCACGCAGGGTCGCGGTCATTGACCAGCACATCATCGGCATGGCTCAGGCGCTGTTCGCGGCTGGCCTGCACCTTGAGGATCGCCTGGACCTGCGCTTCGCTGCTGCTGTCACGCAACATGGTGCGCTGGATCTGCAGCTCGAGCGGGGCATCGATCACCAGCACCCGCTGCGCCAGCCGGTACTGGCCGGACTCCACCAGTAACGGCGAGACCAGAATTGCGTAGGGCGACTCGGCTTGCGCCAGGTAACTGCTGATCTCCTGACCGATCAGCGGGTGCAGCAGGCTTTCGAGCCAGCGGCGCTGTTCCGGGTTTTCGAAGATCAGCCCGCGCAGGGCGCTGCGGTTGAGGGTGCCATCGGGCTGCAGCACGCCAGCACCGAAATGCTCGACGATCTGCGCCAGGGCCGGACGACCCGGCTCCACGACCCAGCGTGCGGCGTGGTCGGCATCCACCAGGTGAATGCCAAGGTCGATGAAGTGCTGCGCCGCCGCGCTTTTGCCGCTACCGATGCCGCCGGTCAGGCCGAGAATCCAGGGTTTGAAAGCAGGGTTGGTCATTTGAAACCGGCAAACTGCAAATAAGAGGCGGTTATTTGACCACCCCAGAGCAAAGCGATCCACCCTGCGATGGCCAGATAAGGACCAAAGGGGATCGGCGTGCTGGTCTGTACATTGCGAATCCGCAGCATGATCACCCCAAGAATTGCCCCCACCAGCGACGACAGCAGGATGGTCAACGGCAGAATCTGCCACCCACCCCAGGCGCCCAGCAGCGCCAGCAACTTGAAGTCACCGTAGCCCATGCCTTCCTTGCCGGTCACCAGCTTGAACAGCCAGAACACCGACCACAGGCTCAAATAACCTGCCACTGCACCCCACAACGCATCGCCCAACGAGGTGAACAGCCCGAAAGCATTGACCACCAGCCCCAACCACAACAGCGGCAACACCAACGCGTCGGGCAGTAATTGATGGTCGGCATCAATCAGACTCATCGCCAACAGACCCCAGCTCAACACCAGCATCGCTGCGGCCTGCCAGCCAAAACCGAAATGCCAGGCGATGAATGCCGAGAGCACCCCACAGGCCAGTTCCACCAGCGGATAACGCTTGCTGATTGACGCCTTGCAACTCGAACACTTGCCACCCAGGAACAGATAACTCACCACCGGCAGATTCTCCCAGGCGCGAATCTTGTGCGCGCAGTGGGGGCAGCGGGAGTGGGGGAGCATCAGGTTAAACGTCTCGCCTTTGGGCTCAGCAGGTAGCCCAAGTACCTCCCGCGCCTGGATTTTCCAGTCACGCATCAGCATCTGCGGGAGGCGGTGGATGACTACATTCAGGAAACTGCCGACTAACAGGCCTAAAACGAGAGCACAGGCAATGAAGGCCAGGGGGGAGCTGGCCAGGAGGTTTAGGAGGGGCATGGTTAGACTGCGTTTCCGAGCTGGAAGATGGGGAGGTACATGGCGACAACAAGGCCACCGACTACTACGCCGAGAAAAACCATGATGAATGGCTCCATAAGACTCGTCATGCTATCAACCATATTGTCGACGTCGTCCTCATAATAAGTAGCAACTTTATCCAACATCGAGTCGAGGGCTCCCGACTCTTCGCCAATGGCGGTCATCTGGATTGCTAAAGCCGGAAACACCCCTGTGCCACGCATGGAAAAATTCAACTGCATGCCTGTGGAAACGTCCTGCCTTACTTTGGTGACCGCATTCTTGAAAACTACGTTGCCAGTCGCGCCTGCTACGGAGTCCAGAGCCTCGACTAAAGGCACGCCAGCGGCAAAAGTTGTAGAAAGGGTGCGCGCGTATCGAGCGACTGACGACTTGTATACTAGTCGTCCTACGATCGGTATTTTTAGTAGCAATCTGTCTAGCCAGTTTCTGAACTCTTTAGAAACTTTATAAGCCCTCTTAAATGCAAAGCCTGCGACAACGAGCACGGCTAGCACTATGAGCCACCAGTCTTGCAGGAACTGTGAAAGCGCAATTACCATCAGTGTGAATGCGGGGAGTTCCGCATGAAAACCAGCGAAAACTGATTGAAATTGAGGTACCACTTTTATAAGCAATATCGCTGAAACTATGAATGCCACAACTACTACGGCTAGAGGGTAGGTCATGGCTTTTTTGATTTTTGCTTTCAGTGATTCGGTTTTTTCTTTGTAGGTCGCAACCCGCTCCAACAAGGCCTCCAATGCGCCTGCTTGCTCGCCAGCATCGACCAGGTTGCAATACAGTTCATCGAAATATTGTGGCTTTTTCCTAAGTGAGGTGGCGAAGCTGTTACCTGCGGCGACCTCCTGTTTAACCTCATCTACCAGCTTTCGCATTCTCGGGTTTTCTGCGCTTTCACCGATGATGTCAAAGGACTGCAGCAGGGGGACGCCAGCCCTCATCATCGTCGCCATCTGTCGAGTAAAAAAAGCAATGTCCAGCGGCGTGATCTTTTTTCCGGTCCCCAATATAGAAGGAAATTTTTTTCGAACCTTGGTCGGGTTTACGCCTTGTTTGCGCAGTTGAGCCTTTATTAGGGCGATGTTATGTCCGCTTAGTTCGCCCGTGACTTTGGCGCCTTTCTTGTCAGTACCTTCCCATGCATATGTACTGATCTTGACTGCTCTGGTCGCCATACTTAGTCCTTCGTCACGCGGTTGACTTCTTCAAGGCTAGTGATGCCCTGCATCGCTTTCTTGAGGCCAGAAGTACGCAAGTCGTCAAAGCCGTCCTTGCGCATCTGGATAGAAATATCCAATGAGTTTCCTTCTTCCATGATGATGCGCTCAAGCGCAGGGGTGCTTTTCACCACTTCATAAATCCCCACGCGTCCTTTGTAGCCACCATTACAACTGTCGCAGCCAACCGGAGCATAGATTTTAAATTTTCCGATTTCCGATTCGGGAAAACCTTCCTTGATCAGCGTTTCCCGGGGAATGTCTATTTCTTTCTTGCAGTGCTGACAAAGCTTGCGTGCCAGACGCTGGGCGATGATCAGGTTGATGGCGGTGGCGATGTTAAACGCCGCGACGCCCATATGGTGCAAGCGAGTCAGGGTTTCTGCGGCGCTATTGGTGTGCAGCGTTGAGAGCACCATGTGGCCGGTTTGCGAGGCCTTGATTGCGATCTCTGCTGTTTCCAGGTCTCGAATCTCACCCACCATGATTACGTCTGGATCCTGGCGCAAAAAGGCGCGCAAGGCTTGAGAAAAGTCCATGCCTTGACGCGGGTTGACGTTGACCTGGTTGATACCTTCCAGGTTGATCTCGACCGGGTCTTCAGCGGTGGAGATATTGATGTCCACCGTGTTGAGAATATTAAGGCCCGTATACAGCGAAACGGTTTTACCGGAACCGGTGGGGCCAGTTACCAGGATCATGCCTTGGGGTTGGCGCAAGGCTTCCAGATACAGTTCTTTCTGCTCAGGCTCATAGCCCAAAGCATCGATACCCATTTGTGCGCTGGTGGGATCGAGAATACGCATCACGATCTTCTCGCCCCAGAGCGTCGGCAAGGTGTTGACCCGGAAGTCGATAGCCTTGGTTTTGGAAATACGAAGTTTAATTCGTCCATCCTGCGGTTTGCGACGTTCGGATATGTCCAGGCTTGCCATGACCTTCAAGCGTGCGGCGATCCGACTCGCCAAATGAATAGGTGGCTTGGCGACTTCATGCAAAATCCCGTCTGTGCGAAGACGCACACGGAAGGTCTTTTCATAAGGCTCGAAGTGCAAATCCGATGAGCCGAGACGGATGGCATCCAGTAGCATTTTGTTTACGAAGCGAACCACGGGAGCGTCGTCAGCGTCACTTTGCCCAGAAAGGGTCGTTTCCTTGCTGTCATCTACGGTTTCTATTTCCAGGCCCAGGTCGACATCGGCCATTTCCCCGAGGCCGCTATTGGTGTCGAAGAACTTCTCGATGGCGTCACTGAGCTTGTCGTCCTCAACCAGAATGGCTTCGGTGTTCAGGCCGGTGCTGAACTGGATATCAGTGATGGCCTGGTGGTTAGTCGGGTCGGAGACACCCACAAACAACTTGTTACCGCGACGCCACAACGGCAGAGCGTGGTGTTGGCGAACCAGTTTTTCGCTGACCAGCCCCTTAGGTTGTCCGTCCTTGTCCAGCGTATTCAGATCAAGGAAAGGCACACCGAATTGGTCCGATGCCATCTCGGCCAACACCAGACTTTTGACCAAGCGGTTCTGTACCAGATAAGTGACCAATGACAGCTTGTTGCGACGTGCTTGAGCGTAGGCCTGCTGAGCAGTTTTTTCGTTGAGCAGCTCGGCTAGCACCAATTGTTTGGCCAAACCGGTGAGGACGACATCAGTCATAAAACCACCAGACACAGACAGTGTGAGGTTTATAGCGTAGTCAGGCTTCGCTGCCAAATAGAGGGATGGGAAGTGACAAAAATTGTCAGTTTGTGCTGGTCATTGCTTGTGTAAACACCGTCGATTTTGCCGAGTATTGAGCCAATACAGCCAGCTTCGTAGTTGGCACGCCCCATGCTTTCGACTAGCCCAAGCAACACCTATTTGACGCTGTCTGGAGAAGTAACCCATGAAATCCCAAAAAGGTTTTACCCTCATTGAATTGATGATCGTCGTCGCGATCATCGGCATTCTGGCAGCGGTTGCGTTGCCTGCGTATCAGGATTACACGATCCGCAGCAAGGTAACTGAAGGCCTTGCGCAAGCATCGTCGGCCAAGCTGGCAGTCACAGAAGCTGCTACAAGCGTTGGTTTGGCCAACGTCACGGCTGCTAACTCTGGTTACGTGTTCAACCAGGTTACAACAGGTACCAATACCTATGTAGCATCAGTAACAATCGCTGCTGGCGGGGCGATTACTGTAGCGACTCAGAACACGGGCGCCACTGATCAGCCGTCGTTCAAACTGACGCCAGCCCAAGCTTCTGCGAATGATCAAATCACATGGACATGCAGCCTGGTTTCGGGGCTTGCGAAGCATCTTCCAGCCAGCTGCAGATAACGTAACCAGTGCTACTGTTTATTACCGAGCATCGCCGAAATAGCTCAGCCCGGTAGAGCAGCGCACTCGTAACGCGAAGGTCGTAGGTTCGATTCCTATTTTCGGCACCAGACCACACCAGAAAAGCCCCGCCCACGCGGGGCTTTTCTGTTTCTGAAAACCCGCAAAAAATCCCCCCCAACCTTCGTCAAACTCCGCCGGACACCACCCTAATACCACAGGTTCCAGTTTCATTTTCTAAATTTAATGTCATGTGCCCAGACCCCCTTTTTTAACGAAACTGTCACACGGCCACCATCTAATTGTTTCAAGAGTTTTCAGCTCTTTTTCAATTTCCGTGACCGAGATCCTTACCAATGAACAAGATGTTGAGCCCCGTGGTAGGCGTCGCCCTGGCCGGTGTCGTGGTGTCTGCGCATGCAGATTTTCTCGATGACAGCCATGCCGATGTCACCTTGCTGAACCGCTACCTCAACCAGCAGGGACGCGGCATTACCGGCAGTAACGCCCAGTCCAAGAGCTACAGTGATTGGGGTCAAGGTTTTGAGTTCAACTTCAAATCGGGCTACACAGACGGCCCAGTCGGCTTCGGTCTGGACACCCAGCTGTTTTACGGCGTGAAGCTTGATGGTGGCGGTGACTTGAACGACAAGGATCACCAGAGTAGCTATCCAGGTTCGATGTTCCCGCTGGACGACGGCAAGTCGGCCGACAGCTTCGCTGTGGTCAGTCCAACGTTTAAAATGCGCTTCCTGCAGGACGAGTTGAAGATCGGCACGTTGTTCGATAACAACCCGGTTCTGGCGAACTCTGATGGTCGTTTGTACGAGCAGACCAACACTGGTGCGCAGTTGGTCTCCAAAGATTTGAAGGATTTCACCTTCACTGCTGGCGATATCCTTCAGACCAAGGCCCGTGACGAAAGCGGCGATTCGGGAATGATCGTGGGCGGTGGTGCGAAGACCAGCGACCGCTTCATGTACGGCGGTGCCGATTACACAGGTTTCAATAACACCAAAGTGAGCCTGTGGTACGCGAACCTTGAGGACTACTACGAGCAGGCGTTCTTCGGCGTCAAGCATCACGATGATTTGTCGGTTGGTACCCTGGACACGGACTTCCGCTCCTTCCGCAGCCTCGGTGTCGGTGGTAATGCCAGCGGCGATCCTGATTATGCAACCGCCGGTTACTACGCCAATGGCACGACCAAGGGCGAGATCAACCAAGCGACGATCAGCTTGATGGAAAGCTATGGCATTGATGGACATACCTTTGGCTTGGGCGTACAGAAAAACACCGGTAACAGTGACTTTCCATTTCTGGACTCTGGCCTGAACAGTGGTGCTGAGCGCCAAGGGCCAGGCAGCGGTGCTGAAACGCCAGCCCTGACCGCCATGCAACTGAACAAATTCCAGCACGCCGGTGAGCGTACTTATATTGCTCAGTACAAGTACGACCTGAGCCATATCGGTCTGACGGGGCTGAGCTTTGCAGCCACATATGCCCACGGCGACCAGATCAGAGAACCACAAGGTTCTGCCAGCGAATGGGAACGTAACCTGGGCCTGACGTACAACGTCACCAGCGGGACTCTCAAGGGCGTCAACGTGCGTTGGTTGAACGCACGGGCCAACCCAAGCATCGTCGGCCAGACCAGGCAGGACGAAAACCGCTTCTATGTCAGTTATGTGATTCCACTGTGGTAATAGCCAGTTAAGCGGCTAAGTAAAAAACCCGATCTTCGTATCGGGTTTTTTATTGATCAAAGACTCAACCGCATCGACAGATCCACCGCCTTCACATCCTTGGTCAGCGCACCAATGGAGATGTAGTCGACACCGGTTTCGGCGATGACCCGCAAGGTGCTGTCGTTGATGCCGCCACTGGCTTCGAGCCTGGCGCGGCCATTGTTGAGGTGCACGGCTTCGCGCATGTCATCCAGGCTCAGTTCATCGAGCATGATGATGTCAGCGCCTGCATCCAGTGCTTCTTTGAGCTCATTCAGGCTTTCCACTTCGATTTCCACCGGCTTGCCGGGTGCGATCTTGTGGGCGATGTTGATGGCCTGGGCAATACCGCCGCAGGCCGCGATATGGTTTTCCTTGATCAGGAAGGCGTCGAACAGCCCGATGCGGTGGTTATGGCAACCGCCGCAGGTGACGGCATATTTCTGTGCCAGGCGCAGGCCGGGCAGGGTTTTTCGGGTGTCGAGCAGTTTGACATGGGTATCCGCCACCATGTCGGCGTAATGCTGCGCACGGGTAGCAACAGCTGACAGCATCTGCAGAAAGTTGAGTGCGCTGCGTTCGCCCGTCAGCAGCGAACGAGCCGGGCCTTCAAGGTTGAACAGCACCTGGTTCGGCTTGACCCGATCACCGTCGTTGACTTGCCAATGCACGGCAACGCGAGGGTCCAGCTGACGAAAAACGGCATCGACCCACGCTGTGCCGGCGATCACGGCGGCATCGCGGGAAATGACCGAGGCCTTGGCCAGGCGTTCGGCCGGGATCAGTTGTGCAGTGATGTCGCCACTGCCGACATCTTCCAGCAACGCGCGGCGCACATTGGCTTCGATTTCGGCGGTGAGGGTGGCGAGACGTAGATTCGGCATAGCGGGCTCCACTTACTAAGTGGCCCGAGTATAAGGCAGTGCCTTGCCGCAACCCACCTGTGCGGCGCACCGGTTTGCCTTATGGGTGGCTGTTGGTCGGTTTTATCGCAGCCCTTTGCGATACGGACACTGATTGAGGGTCTATCGCAGCACATGACAGTTTCAGGAAGATTTTGTTTCGGCAAAGAGTTCGCTGGCGATTGGACATCTTTTACAAGATAATGCGACTTGTAATTGACGTCATAGCTTTGACGTGTCGAAAAAATCTCAAGGAATCGTTTCTCGGGTACGCGCACCAGGCCGTATCCGCTATGGGGTTGTGGGTGTAATTCAACAGGAGGGCTGAATGCAGAACGATGGAAAAGTGGTGCCATTGAACAAGGCCACCCCCGAACAGGCGGGGCACTCGCCGCTTGCGCGGTTGCCCGTCGTATTGCTGCAAGTCCGGGACAAGGCTGCGCAACAGCTCAGGGAAGCGTTGCAGGCGTTGTTCGATAACGCCGATGACACCTTGTTCGAAATGGCCGACCGCGCCCAGAACAACGTTGAACAAAACATCTTCTTTGAAGCCATGCGCGACCTTCGCCTCAAGCGCAAGAGCATCGAGCGTGGCTTCCTCGACAAATTCTACGAAGCCTTCCTGCGTCTGGGGCATTACCAGATCACCGAGCCCACATTGCCGGCTGAAGTGACCTTCGACAAACTGGCCCTTGTCCCCAACGATGAGCTGGAACGCACCGTTGCGGTAGACGCCATGGTCGCCAAGGTCCTGAACCGCGACGGTTTTGCCCTGAGCCAATTGACCGCGCGCCTGAATGAACTGACCCCGCAATCCATCAGCGACGAAGCCAACCCGATGGGGCCGTCGCTGTTGTGTGACTTCTTCATGCAGGCCGGTCGCAGCCTGGGCGTGGAGATCAAGGTCAAGCTGATCATTCTCAAGCTGTTTGAAAAGTATGTACTGACCGATGCCGACCACCTGTACGCCGAAGCCAACCAGCTGCTGATCGCCACCGGTATCCTGCCCGAACTCAAGGCACCGCCTGCCCGCCGTGTAATGGATCGGCCAACACCCAGCAAGCGCACGGCCGAGCTTGGCGAAGATCAGGACCTGGTGCGGGTTGCCGACAAGCTCGACAAGTCCGTGCAGGAAGTGTTTTCGGCGCTGCAGGAGCTGCTGTTTCAGGTGCGCGGTACCGTTGCGCCCCGGCATGAGCCCAATACCGAAGTTCGTCCCATCTCCAGCCAGGATCTGCTGCGTCTGCTGTCGCACTTGCAGCAGTACGTCCCTTCGCCGGATGCGCCCGAGGACTTCGATCTGCGCAACCAGCTGGAACAGCTGCTGACCCGGGTCAGCGTCAAGAGCGGCAAGTCCCGGGTGGTGGGCGTTGTCGACGAAGACGTGATCAATCTGGTCAGCATGCTGTTCGAGTTCATCCTCGATGATCGCAACCTGCCGGACTCGTTGCGTGCCCTGATCGGTCGCCTGCAGATTCCGATGCTCAAGGTGGCGGTGCTGGACAAAAGTTTCTTCAGCCGTGGCAGCCATCCGGCGCGACGGTTGCTCAACGAAATCGCCTCCGCAGCCCTGGGTTGGGGCGGGCGTGACGACAGTCAGCGCGACAGCCTGTACCTGCGCATCGAACAGATCGTGCAGCGCCTGCTCAATGATTTTGTCGATGACCCGGCCATCTTTACTGAGTTGCTGGTGGAGTTCATGGCCTTTACCGGCGATGAGCGTCGCCGCAGCGAACTGCTGGAACAACGCACCCGCGACGCCGAAGAAGGCCGCGCCCGCGCCGAACTCGCCCGTCAGCAGGTTCAGCAGGAGTTGAACCAGCGGCTGCTGGGCAAGACCTTGCCGGAAGTGGTGGTGCGTCTGCTGCAGGAGGCCTGGAGCAAGGTGTTGCTGCTGACCTGCCTCAAGCACGGCGAACATTCGCCGGAGTGGGATGCGGGCCTGGCGACCATGGATCAACTCATCTGGAGCGTCGAACTCCATGAAGAGCCCGAAGCTCGCCAGCGCCTGCTGGACCTTGTGCCCGGCTTGCTGAAAGCGTTGCGCGACGGTCTGACCAGTGCGGCTTTCGACCCATTCGCCACCAGCGAGTTTTTCAGTCAACTGGAAGTGCTGCACGTCCAGGCATTCCAGCATTTCGCCCGTGCCCATGAATCGACGCAAGCCGATGTTGAGGAGCCAGCCACTGACGGCCCGACAATGATGGCCGTGGTCGAGGAAATCGTTTTGATCGGCCCGGGTGAGCAATTGCTCAATGAACCGGTGTCAGGGCTGCCCGAAGATGACGCTGGTCTGGCGCAAGTAGATAAGTTGCGTTTGGGTTGCTGGGTAGAAATGCAGGAAGACGAAGACCACAAACTGCGCTGCAAGCTGGCAGCCATCGTGGAACCGAGCGGCCGCTATGTATTCGTTAATCGCACGGGCATGAAAGTCCTGGAAAAGACCCGTATGGGCCTGGCGGTGGAGTTCCGTCGCGGCACTATTCGTGTTCTGGACGATGCGCTGCTGTTTGACCGGGCACTGGAGTCGGTGATTGGGAACCTGCGCAAGCTTAAGGGCGCCTGACTCACTCCCTGGCTGCATGCTGTGGTTGATCCTGCATGCGTGACCTGAAAACCCGATCCCACATCCCCCTCCATCGCGGGCATACTTGCGGCTACTGATTTGCCCGTTCAAGGAAGCCCCATGCAGCTGGACTCCGCAAGCGGTTGGTGCCAAGGCATAGCGCATTGCCCGTCGCCCAATTTCAATGCGCGCCCCGAAGGTGAGATCTCCCTGTTGGTGATCCACAACATCAGTCTGCCCCCCGCGCAGTTCAAGACCGGCAAGGTGCAGGAGTTTTTCCAGAACCGGCTGGATGTCACAGAGCATCCGTATTTTGCAGGCATTGCCGATTTGCGCGTGTCAGCGCACTTTCTGATCGAGCGCGATGGTGTCGTCACTCAATTCGTGTCCTGTCTGGAGCGCGCCTGGCATGCCGGGGTGTCCAGTTTCGAAGGCCGTGAGACGTGCAATGATTTTTCCATCGGTATCGAACTCGAAGGCACGGATGATCAGCCCTTTACCGATGCCCAGTACACGGCGCTTGTTCGATTGACTCGACAGTTGCAGATGTCCTTCCCGGCGATCACCGGCCAGCGGATCTGCGGCCACAGTGACATCGCCCCCGGACGCAAGACCGATCCAGGCCCATGTTTTGACTGGTCACGTTTTCACGCGGCTTTGCAGGATTGAAGTAAGGAGCAGGTAATGAGTTTTCTGGTGTTGTTGCTGGCGGTCTGGATAGAAAAGTTCTCGGCCCTGCGCCAGCGTGTTCAACGCGACAGTCTCTGGTTGCAGGAGCTGCACAAGCTCGAAAGCAGCCCACGGACGACCGCTCGGCCCTGGCTGGTATTGGCGCTGACGGTGTTGTTGCCGGTGTTGCTGCTGGCCCTGATTCTTTGGGTGCTGGGGTCGGTGGCCTATGGCTGGCTGGCGCTGCCGGTGCACCTGCTGGTGTTGATCTACAGCCTGGGGCGCGGCGATCTGCTGGCTGCGCTGGGACCGTTTCGCGATGCCTGCCGGCGCGGTGATGAAGAAGCGGCGGTGCTGGTGGCCGAGCGAGACCTGGGTGTCGTGGCCGATGATGGCGAGCGCCTGCTGGAAGGGGTGCAGGGTTATTTGCTGTGGCAGGCGTATCAGAGCTTTTTTGCGGTGATCTTCTGGTACTTCCTGCTTGGGCCGGTGGCAGCACTGGCGTATCGCTTGCTGGCGCTGGCGGCAGAACATGGCAAAACTCCGGCACTGATCGAACGCGCCGCGCAGTTGCGTCATGCCTTTGACTGGGTGCCCGTGCGCTTGCTGGCTGCCAGCTTTGCCCTGGTCGGCAACTTCGTTGCGGTGAGCCGGGTGATGTTGCATGAGTTGCTCAACTGGAACATCAGTGCCGCGCAACTGATCGCAAAGATTGGCTGCGCCGCCAGCGAAGTTCCTGCGCCCGTGGTCGGTGTCGAGGGTGTCAACAGCCTGGATGTCATCTGGGAGCTGCTGATCCGCGCTGCCGTCGTCTGGTACGCCGGTTTTGCGTTGTGGACGTTGTTAGTCTGATTCTGTGACGCCTTCGCGAGCAAGCTCGCGAAGGCCGTTAACCTTTACTTACAAAACCCTCCCTTGATATCAGGTATACAGGTTTGATCGCCTGGTAGTGGCCTTGCGCTATTCATTTGCAGGCCGGTGATCCTGATTGACTGCGCAGCACCCATAAGAACAACAAATGAAAGGGAGACTTCCTGTGAAGAGCCTTTTGTACCCGTCTGTCGCGCTAATGAACCGGTTGAGCTTCGGCCAGAAATTCAGCCTGATCAGCGTCCTGTTTTTCCTGCCCATGCTGGTGACCAATTTCTATCTGGTTCGTGATTCCTGGCACGAGTTCGTGGGCACCCGCACCGAGCAAAGCAGCCTTGAATTGCTGAGAGGTAGCCTGGCGTTGCGGCGGGATCTGGAAACGCTCGCGGATCTGGTGGAGATCAACGCGGTTCTCGGCCAGTCCGAACCCGTCCCGGAACTGCAAAAGCGCATCGAAGCCCTGGAAGCCACTGTCCTGGCCGATCTGCAACGGCTAACCCCGATGGCTGAAAGCGAAGAGCAGATTACGGCCTTCAACGCCCGGCGCGACGAACTGATTGCCGGCTTCAAGGCGCAGCAGGCCGAATCCGGGCTGCTGAACAAAAGTGCGCTGGTGGAAAAGCTGCTGAACAAGGCCCAGACCTTCAGCAAAGTCATCGCCAGCCAGGCTGGTTTGAATCATGACGACAGCAGCGACATTCGCCAACTGACCGAACTGATGACCAGTGTCACGCCGCTGGTGGCCCAGGCTATTGGTGATGGTCGCGCCATGGGTTCGTATTCCCTTGGGCAAGGTTTACTCAATTCGGCCACCAGCACCCGATTCGATGACCTGCTGCTGCGACTGGAAAAGCTCCAGACCGATTACGCCCTGAAGTTGCAGGACGCACTGACGGGAAGCCCCGCAGCCGAAGCAGCGCTGGGCGCCGTGGCCAATGCCAGCCAGATGTCGCTGAAAAAGAGCAGCGAGTTGTTCGAAGAGCAAATCATGGTGGCCCAGACGCTTGAGGCACCCTGGCAGCCGTTCTACGAGCAGACGACGGGCCTGATGGCTCAGACGTATCAGCTCAACGACGCAATCCTGGTCTTTCTCGACCTGCAGTTGCAGCAACGCCTGGAGCAGAATCGTCAGCACATGATTCTGCTGGTGGCGGCCCTGGCGGTGGTGTTTGTGCTGATTCTGTACCTCTACGGCGGCTTCTATGCCTCAACACGTACTACCTTGCGTCGCCTCGGGCTGGTGATGGACAAGGTGGCGGCGGGGGACATGACCGTGAGTTTCGTCGCCCACAGCCGCGACGAACTGGGTGAGCTGGGCCGGGTGTTCAACGGCACGGTGGTAAAGATTCATGACCTGATCGAGCGGGTCGGGCTGACCGTGGCGGAAGTCGGTCATCAAGCGACGCAGGTGGAGACCGTGTCAGCGTTGAGCAATCTGGCGGTGGCCGGGCAGCGCAACCAGATCGAGCAGGTTGCCACGGCCATGAACCAGATGTCTGCCACGTCCCAGGAAGTAGCGCGCAGTGCCGCCGCAGCCGTCAGCAGCGCCCATAGTGTCAATCAGGAAACCGCCAGTGGCCGTGTGCTGGTGGCGTCGCAACAAGGCAGCATTGCCCGCCTGGCGAGCGAGATCGATCAGTCGGTCTTGGTGGTCAATCAACTGGTCAGCGACAGCTCGGCCATCAGTGGCGTACTGGACGTGATCAAGAGCGTGGCCGAGCAGACCAATTTGCTGGCCCTCAACGCCGCCATCGAAGCTGCGCGGGCGGGCGAACAGGGCCGGGGCTTTGCCGTGGTGGCCGATGAGGTGCGCACCCTGGCCAAGCGTACGCGCCAATCCACCGAGGAAATCGAGCTGATTATCGCCCGCTTGCAGAGTGGAGTGGGGGCGGCGGTCAAGGCCATGGGCATCAGCCATGAAACCGCCAGCGGCACGGTCGGCCAATCGGAAAAGGTCCAGCAAGCGCTGGAAAACATCCTTGCGGCCGTGGGCATGATCGTCGATCAGAACCAGCAGATTGCCGCTGCCGTCGAGCAACAGACCGCCGTGGCCCATGACATCGATCAGAACATCGTCGAAATCAACCGCGCAGGGGAGCGCACGGCCGAAGGCGCCAGCCAGACCGAACATGCCAGCCGGCATTTGTCGGCCCAGGTAATGGAGTTGAAGCAGTTGATTGGGGCGTTCAGGGTTTGAGTTGGTTCAGAAACCCACAGGTACTGTGAGCATACCTGTGGGAGCGAATCAACCCCAACCAAACAACTCAACAGCATTACCCGTGCTAGCTTCTGCCAACTGCTGCGCACTGACGCCCATCAGTTGCGCCAGCGCGGCACAAATGTCCGGCAAATGCTCGGGGCTGTTACGTTGTCCCGGGTACATCGCGGGCGCCATGTCCGGTGAATCGGTTTCCAGCACCACGCTGCCGATTGGCAATTCGGCGATCACCCGGTGCATGCGCAGGGCCTGGGGCCAGGTCGCTGCGCCACCCAGGCCAAGTTTGAAACCCAGTTTGATGTACTCCCGCGCTTCCTCGCGACTGCCGGCAAAGGCGTGCACGATGCCGCTGCGTTTGAGCTTGTAGCGTTTGAGGGTAGCGATTACATCGGCGTGGCTGCGACGTACATGCAGCAGCGCCGGGAGGTCGAAGTCGGCAGCCAGTTGCAGTTGCGCGTCGAATACCTGCTGCTGACGTTCGCGGCCCAGGGATGGGACGTAATAGTCCAGCCCGATTTCCCCCACGGCGCAGACTTGCCGCTCACCCTTGAGGCGCGTCAGCCAGTCCCCCAGTTCGGTCAGGTGCTCGGGCCGGTGTTCATCGATATACACCGGGTGCAGGCCGAACGCGGCGTACAGCGACGGATCGCGTTGTACCAGGTCCCACACCCGCTGCCAGTTACGCTGATAAACCCCCAGCACCACCATCTTCGCCACGCCCAGCGTTCGGCAGTTGGCCAGAATCGCCTCGCGATCCGCGTCGAAGTCTGGGAAGTCCAGATGGGTGTGGGTATCGATCAGCGTCACGATCAGAGAATCCGTTGCTTGAACGTCCGGGCAATGGCTTGCACGCCTGGTTCGTACTGTTCTTTTTCAATGGCGGCGAGGGCCAGTTGCAGCGCCAGTTCGGCAATCAGCTGATGTTGCTGAGCCATGGCGTTGACCGGCAAGGGCAGGAAATCCAGCAGTTGCGTATCGCCGAAGGTGCCCAGGTGCAGTTGCTCGGGGTTGAGCGCGTGGTCTTGCAGCAGATCGAAAACGCCCTGCAGCAGTACGTACGAAGTGGTCAGCAACGCATCCGGCAAAGACCCCAGGCGGTCGAAGACTTCACCCGCCAGCCGGCGACCGCATTGGCGACTGAAGGCCTCGCCGTGTTCCACCATGACCGTGCCGTTGAAACCATTGAGTGCATGCTCGAAACCGCTGGCCCGCGCCTGGCTGATGCTCAGCTCCGGGCGTGCGCCGATCAGGGCGATGTGGCGCGGGATCTTGCCGTCGTGGGCGGGGCGCAGCAGGCTGCCGGTCAATTGCAGGCTGGCGTCGTGATCGTCGCTGACCACCGAGCAGAAGGTTGCCGGGTCCATCTGGCGGTCGATGGCGATAATCGGCAAGCCCTGTTTCTGCAAGTATCGATAGTTGTCGTCGCCGTGTGGCAGACAGCTGGCGACGAACAGCGCATCGCAACGTCGGGCGCGGAACAGTTGCAGCAATTGCAGTTCGCTCACCGGATCGTCGTCGGAACTGGCGATCAACAGTTGATAACCGTGGGCCCTGGCACCTTGCTCCAGCAACTTGGCAATGCGTGCGTAACTGGGGTTTTCCAGGTCGGGGAGGATGAACCCCAGGGTTCGGGTATGACGGCTGCGCAAACCTGCAGCCTGCGGGTTGGGCCGAAAATCGTGCTGCTCGACCACGGCTCGTACTCGCTCCACCGTTGCCGGGCTGATGCGTTGTTGTTCGGCCTTGCCGTTGATCACGTAGCTGGCTGTGGTGACGGACACACCGGCCAGACGAGCAATATCACTGAGTTTCAACCCGAAAATTCCTTTTTTGTTGTAGGGCACTGCTACACGAAATATGGATTTTCACCGATACGCGCCCATGATGACAGCAGACCCTGACCACTTCGCAAGTTCTGCGACTGCTCGTCGGAATGTATCTGCAGCTTCTGACCCGCCGGGCTTCAAGGATTGCTCAATATCGAGTAACGTGCCGGGCAATGATGATTAAACGTTTCAGCAGCTACAACATAGGCCATTGTCTAGCCTGATGACGTTGCTGGCACACGAGGCGTAGACAAGGCGTGGACGCTGTCAGAAGTTTGTGACGTTCATCGCCTAAGCTGTCGATCAAGTTCCTGATCGTCTTTAAAAACAAGAACCACGGCGCCCCGGCGCTGCACAGGAGACAGGCATGCTCGAACTCACCGTAGAGCAAATATCCATGGCCCAGAAGGCTGTGGATAAGTCCGCCGCATTGCAATTGCTTGCCGATCATCTGGTAGCCGACGGGCTGGTGGCGGTCGGTTACTTGCAGGGCCTGCAGGCCCGCGAGCAACAAGGGTCGACGTTCCTCGGCCAAGGCATCGCTATCCCCCACGGCACCCCGGAAACCCGTGACCAGGTGTTCGCCACTGGCGTGCGGTTGCTGCAATTCCCGGAGGGCGTGGATTGGGGCGACGGGCAAATGGTCTACCTGGCGATCGGCATCGCGGCCAAGTCCGACGAACACCTGCGTCTGTTGCAACTGCTGACCCGTGCCCTGGGCGAGACTGATCTGGGTGAAGCCCTGCGTCAGGCCCGAACGCCTGAATCGCTGCTCAAGCTGTTGCAAGGCGCGCCCCAGGAACTGGCCCTCGATGCACAGATGATCAGCCTGGGCGTATCGGCCGATGATTTCGAAGAACTGGTCTGGCGCGGGGCACGTTTACTGCGCAAGGCTGATTGCGTGAGCAACGGTTTCGCTGCCGTGCTGCAACAGGTCGAAGCGCTGCCGCTGGGCGATGGCCTGTGGTGGCTGCACAGCGAGCAAACCGTGAAGCGCCCCGGCCTTGCGTTCGTGACGCCGGACAAACCCATGCGCTACCTGGGCCAGCAACTCAATGGCCTGTTCTGCCTCGCAAGCCTGGGTGAAGCCCATCAGGCGTTGCTGGAGCGTCTGTGTGCGTTGTTGATCGAAGGGCGCGGCAATGAGCTAGGGCAGGCCACCAGCAGCCGTGCGGTGCTGCAAGCGTTGGGCGGCGAAGTGCCCGAAGACTGGCCCACCCAGCGCATTGCATTGGCCAATGCCCATGGCCTGCATGCCCGTCCGGCTAAAATCCTGGCGCAACTGGCCAAGAGCTTCGAGGGCGAAATCCGTGTGCGGGTCGTCGATACCGGCGAAAACGCCGTCTCGGTAAAAAGCCTGAGCAAATTGCTGAGCCTGGGCGCACGTCGGGGTCAGGTGCTGGAGTTCAGTGCAGAACCTGCCGTGGCTGCCGATGCGCTGCCCGCGATCATTGCGGCGGTGCGCGAAGGGTTGGGCGAGGAAGTAGAGGCGCTGCCGACCGCTTCCGCACCGACGCCGGTTGCCGCCGTGGCCGCTAAAAAACTGCACGCGCCCGCCGATGGCAGTGTGATCCAGGCCGTTGCCGCCGCACCGGGTATTGCTATCGGCCCTGCCCACGTTCATGTACTCCAGGCGTTCGATTACCCACTGTTGGGCGAGTCCCATGCCGTCGAGCATGAGCGTCTGCATCAGGCGCTGGCTGAGGTCCGTCGCGATATCGAGGGGCTGATCCAGCGCAGCACCGCCAAGGCTATCCGCGAGATTTTCGTCACCCACCAGGAAATGCTTGATGACCCTGAGCTGGTGGATGAAGTCACCAAACGCCTGAAACAGGGCGAAAGCGCCGCAGCGGCCTGGATGACGGTTATCGATGCCGCCGCTCGCCAGCAGGAGCAGTTAAAGGACACCCTGCTGGCCGAGCGCGCCGCAGACTTGCGCGACGTCGGGCGCCGGGTGTTGGCGCAGATGTACGGCGTGCAGGCGCTGGTCGAGCCGGAGCAGCCTTACATTCTGGTGATGGATGAAGTCGGCCCGTCCGATGTGGCGCGGCTGGATCCGGCACGGGTGGCCGGGATTCTCACCGCACGGGGAGGTGCGACGGCCCACAGCGCCATCGTTGCCCGTGCGCTGGGTATTCCCGCGTTGGTGGGAGCTGGTGATGCGGTGCTGCTGATCAAGCCGGGCACCGTGCTGTTGCTCGACGGCCAGCGGGGTCGCTTGAATGTGGCGCCGGATGACGCGACCTTGCAGCGCGCCCGCCAGGACCGTGACACACGTGACCAGCGCCTGCAGGCTGCCGCAGCGTTGCGCATGGAGCCTGCGGTAACCCGAGACGGTCATGCCGTGGAAGTGTTCGCCAACATCGGCGACAGCGCCGGTACGCCCGCAGCGGTGGAGCAGGGCGCGGAAGGCATCGGCCTGTTGCGCACCGAATTGCTGTTCATGGCCCACTCCTCGGCGCCGGATGAAACGACTCAGGAAGCCGAATACCGCCGCGTGCTGGATGACCTGCAAGGCCGGCCGTTGGTGGTTCGCACTCTGGATGTGGGGGGCGACAAACCCTTGTCGTACTGGCCCATCGACAAGGAAGAAAACCCCTTCCTCGGTGTGCGCGGCATTCGCCTGACCCTGCAACGCCCGGATGTGATGGAAAGCCAGTTGCGTGCGCTGTTACGGGCGGCCGACAACCGTCCGCTGCGCATCATGTTTCCCATGGTCGGCACGGTGGAGGAATGGCGTCAGGCCCGGGACATGACCGAACGCCTGCGCCTGGAAATACCGGTCGCGGACTTGCAGATTGGCATCATGATCGAGGTGCCTTCGGCGGCCCTTCTGGCGCCGGTTCTGGCCAGGGAAGTGGACTTTTTCAGTGTCGGCACCAACGACCTGACGCAGTACACCCTGGCCATCGACCGCGGCCACCCGACGCTGTCGGCCCAGGCTGATGGCTTGCACCCGGCGGTTCTGCAACTGATCGATATCACCGTGCGCGCTGCCCATGCCCATGGCAAATGGGTCGGCATCTGCGGCGAGCTGGCGGCAGATCCGTTGGCGGTGCCTGTTCTGGTGGGCCTGGGTGTGGACGAATTGAGCGTGTCATCGCGCAGCATCGGTGAGGTCAAGGCCTGCGTGCGCGAATTGAATCTGAGTGACGTGCAGCAACTGGCGCAAACCGCATTGACGGTGGGCTCTGCCGGCGAAGTGCGCGCACTTGTGGAGGCGATGTAATGGCGAAGATCTTAACCCTGACCATGAACCCGGCGCTGGACCTGACCGTACAGTTGGGCCCGCTGCACGTGGGGCAGGTCAATCGCAGCGATGCCATGCTCAGCCACGCGGCGGGCAAGGGCATCAACGTCGCGCAAGTTCTCGCTGACCTGGGCCATGAAGTGACGGTGGCCGGTTTTCTCGGTGTGGATAACCAGCAGCCGTTTGAAACCCTGTTCGCGCAACGCGGCTTCGTCGATGAGTTCGTCCGGGTGCCGGGTGAAACCCGCAGCAACATCAAGCTGGCGGAACACAGTGGGCGCATTACGGACCTGAACGGTCCGGGGCCTGTGGTCAGCGATGAGGCACAACAGGCCTTGTTCGCCCGGGTCGAGCAGATTGCACCGGGTTTCGATGCTGTAGTGGTCGCGGGCAGCCTGCCCCGTGGCGTCACCCCGGAATGGTTTCACTCATTGCTGGTGCGCCTGACTGACCTGGGCCTGAAAGTCGCGCTCGACAGCAGTGGCCTGGCGTTACGCGCCGGTTTGAAGGCGGGCCCGTGGTTGATCAAGCCCAACACCGAAGAGCTGGCTGACGCCCTGGATGCGCCCATCATCTCCATCGCTGCGCAGGCCGAGGCTGCCGCCCGCCTGCGTGAACAGGGCATTGAACACGTGGTGATCTCCCAGGGTTCGGAAGGCGTGCACTGGTTCAGTTCCAGCGTCGCGTTGCAGGCGTTGCCACCGAAAGTCACGGTCGCCAGCACGGTGGGCGCCGGTGACTCATTGCTGGCGGGCATGGTTCACGGCTTGCTCAGTGGTCAGGCGCCGCAGCAAGTTTTGCGCACCGCCACGGCGATTGCCGCCATGGCCGTCACGCAGATCGGTTTTGGTATCAACGATGCGGCGAAACTCAAAAAGCTCGAAAGCGGCGTCAGTGTGCGCACCCTGACAGAACAATAAGAGAGGGATTGTGATGAAAGTAGCCATTGTTACGGCCTGCCCGAACGGCAAGGTCAGCAGCGTGCTCAGCGCACGATTGCTCGATGCGGCGGCGCGGCGTCAGGGTTGGAGCACGAGCGTCGAAATCCACGATCCGCAGCACCCGGAGCGGCAGCTATCGGCTGAGGCGCTGGAAGCTGCCGAGTGGGTGCTGGTGGTCAATACCGGCACGCTGGACCTGAGCCGCTTCGTCGGCAAGCGTCTGTTTCAAGACACGCCGTCCCATGCGCTGCAGGACGTGGAAGGCTTCTTGCGCCGGGCCTTCGAGCAGGCGAAAGTCTATGTCGCGCCCCAAGCGGCGCCCACAGTCAGCACCGAAGTGGCAGGGCACAAGCCGCGTCTGGTTGCGGTCACGGCCTGCCCAACCGGCGTCGCTCATACCTTCATGGCGGCCGAGGCCATCCAGCAGGCCGCCAAGCGTCTGGATTACGACCTGCAAGTCGAAACCCAGGGCTCGGTCGGTGCGCGTAACCCCCTCAGTGCCCAGGTGATTGCCGATGCTGATGTGGTCTTGCTGGCGGCAGATATTGAGGTCAATACCGAGCGTTTCGCAGGCAAGCGTATCTATCGCTGTGGCACCGGTATCGCCCTGAAACAATCGGAAGCGACGCTTAAAAAAGCCCTCGCCGAAGCTCAGGTTGAATCGTCCGGCAGCGCGGCCAAAGACCCGGCCCGACAGGAGAAGACGGGCGTTTACAAACACTTGCTCACCGGTGTGTCGTTCATGCTGCCGATGGTGGTGGCCGGTGGTTTGCTGATTGCGTTGTCGTTCGTGTTTGGTATCACAGCCTTCAAGGAACCGGGCACATTGGCGGCGGCGCTGATGCAGATCGGCGGTGATACTGCGTTCAAGTTGATGGTGCCGTTGCTGGCTGGCTATATCGCTTATTCCATCGCCGACCGGCCTGGGCTTGCGCCGGGCATGATTGGCGGTTTGCTCGCCAGCACGCTGGGGGCGGGGTTCATTGGCGGGATCATTGCCGGTTTTCTGGCCGGGTACAGCGCCAAGGCGATCAACCGTTATGCCCGTTTGCCCGCCAGTGTCGAAGCGCTCAAGCCGATCCTGATCATCCCGCTGCTCTCGAGCCTGTTTACCGGCCTGGTGATGATTTACGTGGTAGGCAAACCGGTGGCGGGCATGCTCGAAGGCTTGACCCACTTCCTGGACAGCATGGGCACCACCAACGCGATTCTGCTGGGTGTGTTGCTGGGCGCGATGATGTGCGTCGACCTGGGTGGGCCGATCAACAAAGCCTCGTATGCCTTCTCGGTAGGGCTGTTGGCCTCGCAAAGTTATGCACCGATGGCTGCGGCCATGGCGGCGGGCATGGTGCCGCCCATTGGCATGGGCATCGCCAGCGTCATCGCCCGCCACAAGTTCGCCCAGAGCGAGCGCGAAGCAGGCAAGGCGGCTTTCGTACTGGGGTTGTGTTTCATCTCCGAGGGCGCGATCCCCTTTGCGGCCAAAGACCCGTTGCGGGTGATCCCGGCCAGCGTGGCAGGCGGCGCATTGACCGGTGCCTTGTCCATGTACTTCGGCTGCAAGCTGATGGCGCCCCACGGTGGCCTGTTCGTAATGCTCATCCCGAACGCCATCAACCATGCGCTGCTGTACCTGCTGGCCATCGTGGCAGGCAGCCTGCTGACCGGCGTGGCCTATGCGCTGCTCAAGCGGCGTGAGGTGGTGGACATGGAGGTAGCGCCTGCGGGGGCTTGACTGGTTTTCACCACCCGGTTGCTCCCACAGGTCTGCTTGTGTTGTGGGTACCCGCTGCAATTCCCTGTAACAGCCGTGGCATCCCTGGCTTATCATTAGCCACCTAACGACGGGACAGGGTTTTGCCACATGCTGGGTCTTTTTCTTGAAACCCTGAACATCACCGCGCCAGTGTTCGCCATGCTGTTTCTGGGCGTGGTGCTCAAACGCGTTGGCTGGATCAACGACGGTTTCATCATCACGGCGACCTCGCTGGTGTTCAACGTCACCATGCCTGCGTTGCTGTTTCTGGGCATCATTCATGCGGACCTGCATTCGGCGTTCAAGCCGGGGGTGATCCTGTATTTTGTCGTCGCTACGCTGATCAGTTTTGCTGCCGTCTGGGGCTGGGCCATCTGGCGCTGTCCGTTCGAGGAGCGGGGCATCTATGTTCAGGGCGCGTTTCGCGGCAACAACGGGGTCATCGGCCTGGCGCTGGCGGGCAGCATGTATGGCAGCTATGGCATTTCACTGGGGTCGATCCTCGCGGCGCTGGTGATTCTGTTCTACAACGCGCTGTCGTCCGTTGTGCTGGCCTACTACAGCCCGGTGATGAAGACCGACCCGTGGAGCATGTTCAAGAACATCATGTGCAACCCGCTGATCATCAGCATCCTGGCGGCCACACCCTTCGCGTACTTTGAAATTGGCTTGCCCAAGTGGCTCGACACCTCCGGCACCTATCTGGCACAGATGACCTTGCCCCTGGCGCTGATCTGCATCGGTGGCACGCTGTCGCTGACGTCGTTGCGCAAAAGCGGCAAAACAGCGGTCGGCTCCAGCCTGATGAAGATGGTCTGGCTGCCGGTGTTATGCACCCTGGGCGCCTGGTTGTGCGGGTTTCGCGACGCTGAACTGGGGATTCTGTTTCTGTATTTCGGTGCACCCACCGCGTCGGTCAGCTACATCATGGCCCGTGCTGCTGCCGGTAATCATGAACTGGCGGCGGCGATTATCGTCATCACCACTCTTGCCGCAGCTGTGACGACCAACATCGGGATCTTCATTCTGCAGTGGGGCGGCTGGATCTGACGATCACGAGTGCTGACGACGCCAGGCGCGCACGGTGCCGAAGATCAGGAAGGCGGCCAGCAGCGGCAGGACAAAGCGGATCATCAGGCTTTCCAGCTTGTCTGCCAGTGGCATGCCGGTGGTGAACGAGACAATGTGCAGCCCGTAGGCCAGGTACAACGCCAACAGCAGCAGGCCCTCGGCGCGGGTGATCCGGTAGCCAGAGTAGAACACCGGCATGCACAGCGCAGCGACCCCCAGCATGACCGGCAAATCGAAAGCCAGTGCGTTGGGCGATACAGACAATGGGCTGGGCGCGACCAGCGCCGTCAGGCCCAGCACGCCCAGCAGGTTGAACAGGTTGCTGCCGATCACATTACCCACGGCGATGTCCCGCTCACCGCGAAAGGCTGCGATCAGTGAGGTGGTCAAGGCGGGCAGGGAGGTGCTGATGGCGATCACGGTCAGGCCGATGACGCGTTCGGAAAGACCCAGCTCCGTGGCGATGACCACCGAGGCCCCCACCAGCAGGCGTCCGCCGAAGACCAGCAGCACAAGGCCGCAGAGCATGACGCCCAGGCGAATGATCCAGCGTCTGGACTTTCTGATTGCGCCGCTGGCAGGGCGTGCGCCGTGGGCCGATTGGCGCAGCACGGTCAGTAAGTAACCCAGCAGGCCCAGCAGCAATATCACGCCATCCCATTTGCTCAGGGTGCCGCCATAGGCCAGAACAAACACCAGCAGGCTGGCGCCGATCATCATCGGGATGTCGACGCGCACCAGTTGCCGCGCCACCCGTAACGGGATGATCAGGGCGGACAGGCCCAGAGTGACCAGTACGTTGAAGATATTGCCGCCCACCACGCTGCCGACGGCAATGTCGGCGCTGGAAGAGAATGCGGCTTGCAGGCTGACAGCCATTTGCGGCGCACTGCTGCCCAGTGCGACGACGGTCAGGCCGATGATCAAGGGCCTTACATTAAGCAACGCAGCCAGGCGCACGGCGCAGCGAACCGAGAGTTCGGCACCGATGACCAGCAGCATGAGGCCGCCGAGCAATTGCACCAGGCTGGGCAGCGACAGGGATGATAATTCGAGAATTGCGCTTTTCCTTAATCGCTCAGGCTTTGCACGCGAACGCGCGTGACACCGCTGCGCAGCATACCCAGTTGTTCGGCGGCTGCGCGCGACAAATCGATCAGTCGGCCACGGGCATGCGGGCCGCGATCAGTGACGTGGACCACGACAGTCTTTTGGTTATCCAGGTTGGTAACCAGCAGGCGAGTGCCGAATGGCAACTGGCGATGGGCGGCGGTCAAGGCATTCTGGTCGAAGGGCTCACCGCTGGCAGTGCGCTTGCCGTGGTGCTGGCTGCCGTAATATGACGCGCTGCCGGTTTCGTCGTAACCGCGCGGATCGATCTCATGACTGGCGCAACCGGCCAGGAACAGGAGTAATGCACTAATGCCGAGGAGCCGCCACATGGTGTTGTCCTTGCGGTGTTTGTAACAGCCTGTGGGAGCTCCAACATTGATCTCCCACAGGTATGCAACCTGTGGGAGCGAGCTTGCTCGCGAATGCAGCGACGCGGTACCGCGTCAGCCCTCGAGCTTGCGCTTGAGCAGTTCATTGACCTGTTGCGGGTTGGCCTTGCCTTTGGACGCTTTCATCGCCTGACCGACGAAGAAACCGAACATCTTGCCGCGCTTGGCTTCGTCCGCCGCACGATAGTCCGCGACCTGCTGGGCATTGGCTGCCAGCATTTCGTCGAGCATCGACTCAATGGCACCGCTGTCGGTGACCTGCTTGAGACCCTGTTTCTCGATAATCTCGTCCGCACTGCCTTCGCCGTTGGCCATGGCCTCAAATACCATCTTGGCAATCTTGCCGGAGATGGTGTTGTCGGTGATGCGCTTGAGCATGCCGCCCAGTTGCTCGGCGCTGACCGGTGATTGTTCGATCTCGACACCTTGCTTGTTCAGCAGGCTGCCCAGTTCGACCATGACCCAGTTGGCGGCCAGCTTGGCGTCACCACCGATGCTCACCACCTGTTCAAAGTAGTCAGCTTGTTCGCGGCTGGAGGCCAGGACGCTGGCATCGTACGCCGACAAGCCGAACTGGGACTGGAAGCGCTCGCGCTTTTGCGGTGGCAGTTCCGGCAGGGTGGCGCGGGTTTCGTCGAGGAACGAGTCTTCGATGATTACCGGCAACAGGTCCGGGTCGGGGAAGTAACGGTAGTCGTTGGCTTCCTCCTTGCTGCGCATGGCGCGGGTTTCGTCCTTGGCCGGATCGTACAGACGGGTTTGCTGGATGACCCGGCCGCCATCTTCGATCAGCTCGATCTGACGCTGGACTTCGCTGTTGATGGCCTTCTCGATGAAGCGGAACGAGTTGACGTTCTTGATCTCGCAGCGGGTGCCGAATTCAGCCTGGCCAACAGGGCGAACCGAGACGTTGCAGTCACAACGCAGCGAGCCTTCGGCCATGTTGCCGTCGCAGATATCCAGGTAACGCACCAGGGCGTGCATGGCCTTGACGTAGGCCACGGCTTCCTTGGCGCTGCGCATGTCAGGCTCGGAAACGATTTCCAGCAGTGGCGTGCCAGCACGGTTCAGGTCGATACCGGTCATGCCGCTGAAGTCTTCGTGCAGGCTCTTGCCAGCGTCTTCTTCCAGGTGAGCGCGAGTGATGCCGACGCGTTTGACGGTGCCGTCTTCCAGGGTGATGTCCAGGTGGCCCTTGCCGACGATCGGCAGTTCCATCTGGCTGATCTGGTAGCCCTTGGGCAGGTCAGGGTAGAAGTAGTTCTTGCGCGCAAACACGTTGTGCTGCCCGATCTCGGCGTCGATGGCCAGACCGAACTTGACGGCCATGCGCACGGCTTCCTTGTTCAGCACCGGCAATACGCCAGGCATGCCCAGGTCAACGAGGCTGGCCTGAGTGTTGGGCTCGGAACCGAACGTGATGGCGCTGCCGGAGAAAATCTTTGATTGGGTCGAAAGCTGGGTATGAATCTCCAGCCCGATCACAACTTCCCATTGCATGTGTTTTCTCCTCAGAAGCCGGTAGGGGCGCGGGTGTGCCAATCAGTCACTTGTTGGTACTGATGCGCGACGTTGAGCAGGCGGCCTTCCTGGAAATACGGAGCGAGCAGCTGCACGCCCACCGGCAAGCCTTCGACGAAACCGGCTGGCATGGACAAGCCCGGCAGACCCGCGAGGTTGGCGGTGATGGTGTAGAAGTCTTCCAGGTACTCGGCAATCGGGTCGGCGTTCTTGGCACCGATTTTCCAGGCCGGGTTTGGCGTGGTCGGGCCCAGGATGACGTCGACTTCGGCGAATGCGTTCATGAAGTCGTTCTTGATCAGGCGACGGATTTTCTGCGCCTGCAGGTAATACGCGTCGTAGTAACCGGCCGACAGCGCATAGGCGCCGACCATGATCCGGCGCTGTACTTCAGGGCCGAAACCTTCGGCGCGAGAGCGTTTGTACAGGTCGGTCAGGTCTTTCGGGTCTTCGCAGCGATAGCCAAAACGCACGCCGTCGAAACGCGAAAGGTTGGACGAGGCCTCTGCCGGAGCGATCACGTAATAAGCCGGGATGCCGTGTTGCAGGTTCGGCAGGCTGATTTCCTTGACCACCGCGCCGAGCTTTTCCAGCTCCTTGACGCTTTCATGCACCAGTTGGGCAATACGTGGGTCGAGACCGGCACCGAAGTATTCTTTCGGAATGCCGATGCGCAGGCCCTTGATCGACGCGTTGAGGGTGGCGGAGTAATCCGGCACTGGCTCATCGATGCTGGTGGAGTCCTGCGGGTCGAAACCGGCCATGCCTTGCAGCAGCAATGCGCAGTCTTCGGCGGTGCGTGCCAGCGGGCCTGCCTGATCGAGGCTGGAAGCGTAAGCGATCATGCCCCAGCGCGAAACACGACCGTATGTCGGTTTGATGCCGGTCAGGTTGGTCAGCGCAGCCGGTTGGCGAATCGAGCCGCCGGTGTCGGTGCCGGTTGCAGCAGGCAGCAAGCGAGCTGCCACAGCCGCCGCCGAACCGCCCGAGGAGCCCCCCGGAACGTGCTCCAGGTTCCACGGGTTCTTGACCGCGCCGTAGTAGCTGGACTCGTTGGCAGAACCCATGGCGAATTCGTCCATGTTGGTCTTGCCCAGAGTCACGGCGCCCGCCGCTGCCAGCTTGGCAACCACGGTGGCGTCGTACGGGGATTTGAAGTTGTCGAGCATCTTCGAGGCGCAGCTGGTGCGTACGCCCTGGGTGCAGAACAGGTCCTTGTGGGCCAGCGGCGCGCCCAGCAAGGCGCCATTTTCGCCAGCGGCACGACGTGCGTCGGCAGCCTGGGCCTGGGTGATGGCCAGGTCTTCGGTCACGGTGATGAAGCTATTGACCTGCGGGTCGAGGCGAGCAATGCGCTCCAGCAGGACACGGGTCAATTCTTCAGAAGAAAACTTTTTTTCGGCGAGTCCGCGGGCGATCTCGGCCAGAGTCATTTGGTGCATTGGAGGCTCTTTCCCTTACTCGATGACTTTCGGAACCAGATAAAGGCCGTGTTCGACCGCTGGTGCGATGGCTTGGTAAGTGTCGCGATGATTTCGCTCGGTAACCGCGTCTTCACGCAGGCGTTGCGAGGCTTCCAGGGGGTGCGCGAGTGGCTCAATGCCATTGGTATCAACGGCTTGCATCTGATCAACCAGCGCGAGAATGCTATTAAGTGCTTCTGTAGTACGCGGAATATCGGCGTCATTCAGGCCCAGTCGAGCCAGATGAGCGATCTTTTCCACGTCGGAGCGTTCAAGCGCCATGGGATTCTCCAGTGGAATGCAAACGGATCGGATCCGTGTGTTAGATTGCGGAACACTATCGCATTTCTACGGTCATAAGGCCGCGAACGTCGAGGGTCGTGCTCGGAAAAACAGCCAATTTAACATATTGGCTCCTTGCCCAAAATCCCTGTCGTTGTTAGAGTTTGCCGCACTTTTTTACCCACGCGTTCCCTAGGGTCCCTTTCCCATGTTCAAGAAACTGCGTGGCATGTTTTCCAGCGATCTCTCCATCGACCTGGGCACTGCCAACACCCTTATCTACGTGCGTGAGCGCGGTATCGTCCTGAATGAGCCGTCTGTGGTTGCCATCCGCACCCACGGTAATCAGAAGAGCGTCGTTGCTGTCGGGATGGAAGCCAAGCGTATGCTGGGCCGTACCCCGGGCAACATTGCAGCCATTCGTCCGATGAAAGACGGCGTTATTGCCGATTTCAGCGTTTGCGAAAAGATGCTGCAGTACTTCATCAACAAGGTTCACGAAAACAGTTTCCTGCAGCCCAGCCCTCGTGTGCTGATCTGCGTGCCGTGCAAATCCACCCAGGTAGAGCGTCGCGCCATTCGCGAATCAGCCCTGGGTGCAGGTGCTCGCGAAGTATTCCTGATCGAAGAACCCATGGCCGCTGCCATCGGTGCCGGTCTGCCGGTCGAAGAAGCCCGCGGTTCGATGGTTGTAGACATCGGTGGTGGTACGACTGAAATCGCCCTGATCTCCCTGAACGGCGTGGTCTACGCCGAGTCCGTACGTGTGGGCGGCGACCGTTTCGACGAAGCGATCATCACTTACGTACGTCGCAACTACGGCAGCCTGATCGGTGAGTCCACTGCCGAACGCATCAAGCAGGAAATCGGTACGGCCTACCCGGGCGGCGAAGTACGTGAAGTCGACGTGCGTGGCCGTAACCTGGCTGAAGGCGTGCCACGTGCCTTTACCCTGAACTCCAACGAAGTGCTTGAAGCGTTGCAGGAATCTCTGGCAACCATCGTCCAGGCTGTGAAAAGCGCCCTGGAGCAATCACCGCCTGAGCTGGCTTCCGATATCGCCGAGCGCGGTCTGGTGCTGACCGGTGGTGGTGCATTGCTGCGCGACCTGGACAAGCTGCTGGCACAGGAAACCGGCCTGCCGGTGATCGTCGCCGAAGACCCGCTGACGTGCGTAGCGCGTGGCGGTGGCCGTGCGCTGGAAATGATGGATAAACACACCATGGATCTGCTTTCCAGCGAGTAAGCACTTGCAAGCACTCCCCATGTAGTTCGAATTACAGGTAGCCTAGCTACCTGTTTTCGTCAGGCCGACGCTGAAATTCGGCGTCCATCCTTGTCAATTTGTATCCAGGCCGGTTCCATGCCGCATGAATAAGCACAACCCATCGCAGCTCGATCAGTCGAAGCTCAAGTCGTCGAAAGCATGCCTGGGAGGAGCGGCCTATTAAACCGCTTTTCGCAAAAGGCCCTTCGCTGGGCGTGCGCCTGTTGGTGTTGGCGGTGCTGTCGGTGACATTGATGGTGGTCGATGCCCGATTCACGGTGCTCAAGCCTGTGCGCAGCCAAATGTCGCTGGTGTTGATGCAGTCCTACTGGATTGCCGATTTGCCGCAGCGCCTGTATCAGGGCGTCGCGAGTCAATTTGGCAGCCGTACCGAACTGATCGCCGAAAACGAAAAACTCAAGACCGAGGCCTTGCTCCTGCAAGGGCGCCTGCAAAAACTGGCTGCCCTGACCGAGCAGAACGTCCGGCTGCGCGAGTTGCTTAACTCTTCCGCGTTGGTCAACGAGAAGGTCGAAGTGGCCGAGTTGATCGGCATGGACCCCAACCCCTTCACCCATCGCATCATCATCAACAAGGGTGAGCGCGACGGTGTGGTCCTGGGTCAGCCGGTGCTCGATGCCCGTGGTCTGATGGGGCAGGTGGTGGAGTTGATGCCCTACACCTCGCGTGTGCTGTTGCTGACTGACACGACCCATAGCATCCCGGTTCAGGTCAACCGTAATGGCCTGCGGGCGATTGCCAGCGGCACCGGTAACCCGGAGCGTCTTGAATTGCGGCATGTGGCCGATACCGCCGACATCAAGGAAGGCGATCTGCTGGTGAGTTCCGGCCTGGGGCAGCGCTTCCCGGCCGGTTACCCGGTGGCGACGGTCAAGGAAGTCATTCATGACTCCGGCCAGCCTTTCGCTATTGTGCGGGCAGTGCCCACAGCAGCCCTGAACCGCAGCCGTTATCTGCTGCTGGTGTTCTCCGATGGTCGTTCGCCTGAACAGCGCGCTGCCGAGGCCGCTCAAGCCCAGGAAGCGATCGATCATCCGGGAGAAGCTGCCGCGACGCCTGCAACCCCGGCTGCTGCAACGCCGGCTGCAACCCCGGCCGCGACACCTGCCAAGCCCGCTGCGCCAGCTGCCAGTTCCGCTGCGCCGTCCCATGCGCCTGCCAGCCGTGCCCCCGCCACATCCAAACCGCCCGTCAAGCCCGCCGCGACCAAACCACCTGCTGCGGCGCCAGCGACCCCTCGGGAGAGGCAATAAATGGTTAGTCATGCCCCCGCACGAAATGGCTGGGTCGTCTGGTTCACGTTTCTGGTCGGTCTGTTGTTGAGTGTTTCGCCGCTTCCGCAATTCATGGAAATTTTCCGTCCCTTGTGGCTGGCCTTGTTGCTGGCATTCTGGTGCCTGGCACTGCCGCACAAGATCGGCATGACCACCGCCTGGATGCTGGGTCTGGCCGAGGACGTGCTGTACGGCACGTTGCTGGGGCAGAACGCGTTGATCCTGACGCTGATTACCTTCTTGATGATGTCTTTGCAGCAACGCATGCGCATGTTCCCCATGTGGCAGCAGTGCCTGGTGATCCTGGTGGTGTTCGGCCTTGCGCAGCTGGTGCAGCTCTGGCTCAGTGCGTTGACTGGCAATCGTCAACCGACCCTGGCGTTGGTGTTGCCCGCACTGGTCAGTGCCTTGCTGTGGCCTTGGGTGAGTTACGGCCTGCGCGGCTTGCGCAAGCGATTGAAAATAAATTGAGGGCGGCCTGAAATTTCCAGCGGCACAGTCAGACAGGTGTCGCGATTGCCTGTCTTCGTAAACGGCAACAACCGTGGCTATGCTCACGATCACTGACACGGAGATGTCCTTATGCCCCAGCTTTATCTGGCCTCTGGCTCGCCGCGCCGTCGTGAACTGCTCACTCAGATTGGCGTTCCCTTCACTGCGCTTAGCGCGCAAATCGATGAAACCCCTTTCCCCGACGAGTCCCCCTCAGCCTATGTAGAGCGTCTTGCGCTCGGCAAGGCTGCGGCCGGTCTGGCGTTGTTGCCAGCAGGCCAGGGCGGTTCGTCAGCCTGTGTGTTGGGCGCCGATACGGCGGTGGTGCTTGAGGGTCGCATCCTGGGTAAACCGGTCGATGAGGCCGATGCCGTCGCGATGCTGATGGCGCTGGCCGGGCGTGAGCATGAGGTGCTGACGGCCATTGCGCTGATCGATCACCAGCGCTGTGAAAGCAGAATTGTAAGCAGTCATGTACGGTTTCGCCCGCTGCGGATCGAGGAAGCACGCGCCTACTGGGCCAGCGGCGAGCCTGCGGACAAGGCGGGCAGCTATGCCATACAAGGCCTTGCGGCGATCTTCGTTCAGGGGCTGCGCGGTAGCTATTCCTCTGTGGTCGGCCTGCCACTGTGCGAAACCGCAGAACTGCTTGGCCATTTCGGCATACCCTGTTGGCAATGCCTGGAAGGTGACAAGCCATGAGTGAAGAGATTCTGATCAATATCACGCCGATGGAGTCGCGCGTGGCGGTGGTGGAAAACGGGGTTTTGCAGGAAGTACACGTCGAGCGCACCCAGCGTCGGGGCATCGTCGGCAACATCTACAAGGGCAAGGTCGTTCGGGTTTTGCCTGGCATGCAGGCGGCATTCGTCGACATCGGTCTGGATCGCGCGGCCTTCATTCACGCCTCCGAAATTTCCATGCGTGAAGGCCCGGCGGTTGAGAGCATCAGCTCGCTGGTGCATGAAGGCCAGAGCCTTGTGGTGCAGGTCACCAAGGACCCGATTGGCAGCAAGGGCGCACGCCTGACCACACAGCTTTCCATCCCTTCGCGGTACCTGGTGTACATGCCGCGCACGGCCCATGTCGGTATATCCCTGAAGATCGAAGACGAGAGCGAGCGCGAACGTCTCAAGCAGGTGGTCAGCGATTGCGTCGCCCAGGAGGGCATCAAGGAAGCGGGCGGGTTCATCCTGCGCACTGCAGCCGAAGGTGCCGGTGCTGACGAGATTCTCATGGACATTCGCTATTTGCGCCGGCTCTGGGACCAGATTGGCGAGCAGATCAAAACTGTCAGCGCGCCAAAGGTCATCTATGAAGACCTGGGACTGGCGTTGCGGACCCTGCGTGATCTGGTCAGCCCGCGCATCGAGAAAATCCGTATCGACTCGCGGGAAACCTTCCAGAAGACCACTCAGTTTGTGGCCGAACTGATGCCGGAAATCGCCGACCGTCTTGAGCACTACCCTGGCGAGCGGCCGATCTTTGATCTGTATGGGGTCGAGGACGAAATTCAAAAAGCACTGGAACGCAAGGTGCCCCTCAAGTCCGGGGGGTATCTGGTGATCGATCCTGCCGAAGCGATGAGCACGATCGACGTCAACACCGGTGCGTTCGTGGGGCACCGCAACCTGGAAGAAACCATCTTCAAGACCAACCTGGAGGCGGCCACCGCCATCGCCCGGCAACTGCGCCTGCGTAACCTGGGCGGCATCATCATTATCGATTTCATCGACATGGAAGATGGCGAGCATCAGCGTCAGGTGCTGCGTACGCTGGAGAAACAGCTGGAGCGAGACCACGCCAAGACCAACATCATCGGCATCACCGAGCTTGGCCTGGTGCAGATGACCCGCAAGCGCACGCGCGAAAGCCTGGAGCAGGTGCTGTGCGAGCCCTGCAGCAGTTGCCAGGGGCGTGGCAAGTTGAAGACGCCGGAAACGGTTTGTTATGAAATCTTTCGTGAAATCCTGCGCGAGGCCCGTGCCTATCAGGCGCTGGGCTATCGTGTATTGGCCAACCAGAAAGTCGTGGATCGCCTGCTCGACGAGGAGTCGGGCAACGTCGCCGAACTCGAGGGTTTCATTGGGCGGACCATTCGTTTTCAGGTAGAAACCATGTACTCCCAGGAACAATACGACGTCGTATTGCTCTGAAACTGCACAAGATTGATATTGAACGGCTGCAACCTTACCCATCAGCCCCGGACGGGGCTATGGCAGGATGCCCTCCAACGAGAATTATGCGTGGCAAATGAGTATTCCCCGGACGTATCCACACCAGCACGCTTGAGCCGGGCCCATTTGCGAGAAGAAACCGTCGGGAGGACCTTCTGACATGGATCGTCTTTCCCGGTTTTTTGCGCTATTGACCCGATGGGGCTTGAGTCTCTGCGCGCTGGTGCTGGTCTTGACTGCACTGTATGTCAGCCTTGGTCGCCAATTGGTGCCCTTGGTGGCCGAGTATCGTGCCGACGTCGAGACCAAGGCACACGCTGCGCTGGGCATGCCCCTGAGTATCGGGAGCCTGGAGGGCAGCTGGAGCGGGTTTGCACCGATTCTGGTGGCGCACGATGTGACGCTGGGTTCGGGAAGCAGTGCCGTGCGTCTGGACCATGTGCGGGCCGTGCCTGCCGTCTGGGCCAGTATCGTGGCGCGGCAAGTGCGTATCGCGCACCTTGAAGTCCATGGCTTGCAGCTTAGCCTCAAGGAAGACAAAGACGGCCACTGGACCTTCCAGGGGCTACCGGCCAGCGACGATAAACCCTTCGACCCCGAGCAGGCGCTGACCCAGATGCAGGCGGTCGCCCGTGTTTCCCTGCTCGACAGCCAGCTGACCTTGCAGCCTTTCAACCAGCCGCCGCGAACCCTGACGTACATCAACGCAAGCCTGGCCACTGGCAGCCGCCGTCAAGACCTGGATGCACGCCTTGTGTTGCCTGACGGCCAGCCTGTGTCCCTGAAGCTGCGCTCACGGGTACAAGCCAAAGACTGGCGCGACGGTGAGGCCGATATCTACCTGAGCGTTCCGCAAAGTGACTGGGCTCAATGGTTGCCCAAGAGCCTGACACAGCAGTGGAAGATCTCCACGTTCAAGGCCGGTGGCGAGTTCTGGCTGAACTGGGGCAAGGGCACCGTACAAAGCGCTGTCGCACGCCTCAATGCACCGCAGTTCAAGGGCGCCTACGCGGATCGCAAGGCCACCAAACTGGACAACCTGTCGGTTAACGCCTGGTTCAAACGCGATGATCAGGGCTTTGACCTGACACTGGATTCCCTGGCGATGGACATCGGCGCCAAGCGCTGGGAAAGCCGTATCAAGCTCAGTCAGAACGCAGCGAGCGCCGACAAGGAAGAGACCTGGCACGTACAGGCAGACCGGCTTGACCTGACGCCGGTCACTGCGCTGCTCGATTCGCTCGCACCATTGCCCGATGCATTCATGGTGGTGGTCGATCACCTCAAGGTCACGGGTGGTTTGCGTAACGTACTGGTGGACTACCGCCCACAGACTGCTGGCGACAAGCGTGTGAGCTTTGCCGCCAACCTGAGCAACGTCGGCTTCAATGCCTATCATGGCGCCCCCGCTGCCGGGAACGTCAGCGGCGCCATCAGCGGCGACCTCGGTCAGGGCGAGCTGCGGCTGGCCACCGATGACTTCATGCTCCACCTCGACCCGATCTTCGCCAAGCCGTGGCACTACCAGAAAGCCAACGCACGCCTGACCTGGCGCCTCGACGACAAGGGCTTCACCCTGATTGCCCCATACATCAAGGTGCTGGGTGATGAAGGCAAGATTGCGGCGGACTTTCTGATCCGTCTGCACTTTGACCACACTCAGGAAGACTACATGGACCTGCGGGTCGGTCTGGTGGACGGCGACGGACGCTACACGTCCAAATACCTGCCGGAAGTCCTCAGCCCTGCGGTGGACGAATGGCTGCGTACGGCCATTCTGGGTGGCGCGGTGGATCAGGGGTTCTTCCAGTATCAGGGCTCGCTCAACCACGATGCGCCGGATACGGCCCGGGTCATCAGCCTGTTTTTCAAGGTCCACGATGCCGACCTCGCGTTCCAGCCGGGATGGCCTGAGCTGAGCGGCGTGAGCGGTGATGTATTCGTGGAAAACAGCGGTGTTCGCATCAACGCCAGCAAAGGGCAGTTGCTCGACACCCAGGTCAGTAACGTCACGGTCACCGTCCCCCACGTGCCCGAGGGCCAGCGCAGCCATTTGTATGTGGACGGTAATTTTGACGGCCACCTGAAGGACGGCTTGAAGATTCTTCAGCAAGCGCCCATCGGTACGGCCGATACTTTCGCAGGCTGGGATGGCGACGGGCCTTTGCAGGGCAAGCTGAAACTGGACATTCCCCTGACCAAGGGCGACGAACCGAAGGTGCTGGTGGATTTCAATACCGACGCCGCGCGCCTGAAGTTGAGCGAGCCAGCGCTGGAGTTGACGCAGCTCAAAGGCGCGTTCCGTTTTGACAGTGCCAAGGGCCTCAGCGGCAAGAACATTCGCGCCCAGGCTTTTGACCGCCCGGTAACCGCCGAGATCTTCGCCGAGGGCAAGCCAGGTGCGCCGAGCACGCGCATTGCTGCCAGCGGTCAGATCACTCAGAAAAGGCTAACGGACTGGCTGAACATCACCCAGCCGTTGCCAGTGTCGGGTGAGTTGCCTTATCAGTTGCAGGTCACCCTCAACAGCACTGACAGCCAGCTGCGTATCAATTCCAACCTCAAAGGTGTGGCCGTGGACTTGCCGGCGCCTTTCGGCAAAACCGCCGATGAGGAGCGCAACAGCGAGTTCCGCATGACCCTGCAGGGCGCTGAACGCCGTTTTGGCGCCACCTACGGCAACCTCGCGAACCTGGCATTTGCCGCGCCCCTGGGCAAGATGGCCGATGGCCGGGGCGAACTGTTTCTGGGTGAGGGCGGGGCTGTCGTGCCCGATGCCAAAGGGTTGCGTGTCCGCGGGTCGTTGTCCGAGCTTGATATCGCCCCCTGGCAGACCATCGCCGCTCGTTACGCCGGCAATGATCCTGGCGGTAGTGCCAAACAACTGCTCAGCAGTGCCGATCTGCAGATTGGCAAGTTGACGGCCATGGGTACCACCATCGATCAGGCCAACGTTCAGCTCAAGCGCAATAACACCGGCTGGGGCTTGTCGCTGGACAGCGCTCTGGTCAAAGGCTCGGCCACGCTGCCGGATGCCAAGTCGGTCCCCGTGGGTATCGATTTGCTGTATGTGCACCTGCCGGCAGCCGATCCCAATGCGGCCGTGGTAGAGAATGCACCCGACCCACTGGCCGACGTCGATCCGAAACAGATCCCGGCACTGGACATCAAGATCACCCAGCTTTTCCAGGGTGACCAACTGATTGGCGCCTGGTCGCTGAAGGTGCGTCCTTCCCCCACCGGCATCCAGTTGCTGGACCTGAGCCTGGGCCTCAAGGGAATGCTGCTGCGCGGTGTCGGAAGTTGGGACGGCACGCCCGGTGCCACCATCAGTTGGTACAAGGGCTCGGTGGAAGGCAAGAACCTGGCTGATGTGCTGAAGGCCTGGGGGTTTGCGCCTTCGGTCACCAGTGAAAGCTTCGAATTGTTCGCCGACGGTCGCTGGCCCGGTTCCCCGGCGTGGATCGGCCTCAAGCGTTACTCCGGCAGTCTGGACGCAACCCTGCGCAGCGGGCAGTTCGTCGAAGTGGAAGGCGGCGCCCAGGCCTTGCGAGTGTTTGGTTTGCTCAACTTCAACTCCATCGGTCGTCGCCTGCGTCTGGATTTCTCTGACTTGCTTGGCAAAGGTCTCAGCTATGACCGGGTCAAAGGCTTGCTGGTGTCCAGTGAAGGGGTTTATGTCACGCGTACCCCGATCACCCTGACCGGCCCTTCAAGCAACCTTGAGCTAGACGGTACGCTGGACATGGTCAAGGACCGGGTCGATGCCAAGCTGTTGGTGACCTTGCCGGTGACCAACAACCTGCCGATTGCAGCCCTGATCGTCGGAGCCCCGGCCATTGGCGGTGCGCTGTTTCTGGTCGACAAGCTGCTGGGGGATCGTGTCGCACGCTTCGCCAGCGTCCAGTACCGCGTCGAAGGCCCGGTAAAAGACCCGAAGATCACCTTCGACAAGCCTTTTGAAAAGCCCCAATAGAAAGACCTGATGATTGGGGGGCAGTCGAGTTGGAGTACAGTGCTCCTCTGTCTTGAAAACGTCACTTATCGAGGAACGTCAGATGTCCTTCGCCGTCATTCAGATGGTCAGCCAAAGCGATGTTCCGGGCAATCTGGCCCAGGCCCGGGCCTTGCTGGAGCGTGCGGCGCAAGCTGGTGCGCGCCTGGCTGTCCTGCCGGAAAACTTCGTGGCCATGGGCCGTCGCGACGTGGCTGATATCGGGCGTGCCGAAGCTCAAGGGCAGGGTCCGATCCTGCCATGGTTGAAACAGACCGCTCGCGACCTCAAGTTATGGATAGTTGCAGGCACATTGCCTTTGCCGCCGAATGGCCAGCCCAACGGTAAAGTGCACGCCTGCTCGTTATTGATCGACGAACACGGTGAGCAGGTTGCGCGCTACGACAAGCTGCATCTGTTCGATGTGGACGTTGCCGACAGTCGCGGTCGCTACCGTGAGTCGGACGACTATGCTCATGGGAGCAACGTGGTGGTCGCGGACACGCCGGTGGGGCGTTTGGGGCTGACCGTCTGCTACGACTTGCGTTTCCCGGAGCTGTACACCGCCCTGCGTGAAGCAGGTGCTGAATTGATTACCGCACCGTCGGCCTTTACCGCCGTAACCGGTGCGGCGCATTGGGACATTCTGATCCGTGCGCGCGCCATCGAAACCCAGTGCTACATACTGGCGGCAGCGCAAGGCGGGGTTCATCCAGGACCCCGTGAAACATACGGGCACGCCGCGATCGTGGATCCCTGGGGGCGGGTGCTGGCCGAGCAGGCGCAGGGTGAAGCCGTGCTGCTGGGCGAACGTGACAACGATGAACAGGCGTCCATACGGGCGCGAATGCCGGTCTCCAGTCACCGGCGATTTTTCTCACAGGACGCATTGCGGCCTGCGTATACCTCGGAGTGAATATGAGCGACTTGTCCTCTGTCAGCGAACACCTTTTAGCGCCTGGCGGCCTGAGCATTGACAGCCTGCAGTCGGTGCTGGGCGAGCTGGCCGGCCCCGGGATCGATGCGGCTGACCTGTATTTCCAGGGTCAGATTTCCGAATCCTGGTCATTGGAAGACGGCATCGTCAAGGAAGGCAGTTTCAACCTCGATCAAGGCGTAGGTGTTCGTGCGCAATCAGGCGAGAAAACCGGTTTTGCCTACAGCAACGCAATCACCCCCGAGGCCCTGAGCCTGGCAGCCCGTGCGGCGCGTTCTATCTCCCGTGCCGGGCAGGAAGGCCGCGTGCAGGCGTTCACCTCTCAGGACGTGGCCCAGCTCTATGCGCCGGATAACCCCCTGGAAGTGATGACCCGCGCTGAAAAGGTCGAACTGCTCAAGCGCATCGACGTTGCTACCCGTGCGCTGGATACCCGTATCCAGCAGGTGACCGTGAGCATGGCCGGTGTCTGGGAGCGCATCCTGGTTGCTTCCACCGATGGCAGCCTGGCGGCTGACGTACGGCCGCTGGTGCGTTTCAACGTTAGCGTCATCGTCGAACAGAATGGCCGTCGCGAACGTGGCGGTCATGGCGGCGGCGGGCGCACTGATTACCGTTATTTCCTGGCTGAAGACCGGGCCATGGGCTACGCACGGGAAGCCTTGCGTCAGGCGCTGGTCAACCTGGAAGCCATCCCGGCACCGGCGGGCACATTGCCGGTCGTACTGGGCTCCGGTTGGTCGGGTGTGTTGCTGCACGAAGCGGTCGGCCACGGCCTGGAAGGCGACTTCAACCGCAAAGGCAGTTCGGCCTACAGCGGGCGCATGGGTGAAATGGTTGCCTCGAAACTCTGCACCATCGTCGATGACGGTACGCTGGCCGGTCGTCGTGGCTCGCTGAGCGTGGACGATGAAGGTACCCCGACCGAATGCACCACGCTGATCGAAAACGGTGTGTTGAAGGGCTACATGCAAGACAAGCTCAACGCACGCCTGATGGGCGTGGCGCGTACCGGCAACGGCCGTCGCGAATCCTACGCGCACCTGCCAATGCCGCGCATGACTAACACCTACATGCTCGGCGGCCAAAGCGATCCGGCGGAAATCATTGCGTCGGTGAAAAAAGGCATCTACTGCGCCAATCTGGGCGGCGGTCAGGTCGACATCACCAGCGGTAAGTTTGTGTTTTCCACCAGCGAGGCTTATCTGATCGAAGACGGCAAGATCACCACGCCCGTCAAAGGCGCAACCTTGATCGGCAATGGCCCGGAAGCCATGAGTCGGGTGTCGATGGTCGGTAACGACCTGGCGCTGGACAGCGGCGTAGGCACGTGCGGCAAGGACGGTCAGTCGGTGCCGGTGGGTGTGGGTCAGCCAACCCTGAAGATCGATGCGATCACGGTAGGCGGTACGGGCAACTGAGTGTGAGCAGGGCGGGGCTGTATGACAGCCCCACCGAACGGGTTAACGCAGACCGCGCGCGGTCTCGTCCAGCTCACGAATGTACTTGAACAGTTTGCGGCTCGCGGCAGGTGGCTTGTTCTGCGCCAGCTCGTGTTGAGCCTGACGAATGAACGAGCGTAACTGCTGGCGATCCGCCTCTGGATAGTCCCCGACAAATTTCTCGAGGACATCATCGTTGCCGTTGATCAAGCGATCACGCCAACGCTCCAGATTGTGAAAGCGTTCGTTGTACTGGCGAGTGGAGGCATCGAGTTGATCGAGCAACACCAGAATGGCGTCCAGATCCTGGTCGCGCATCAGTCTGCCAATGAACAGGATGTGCCGTTTGCGCGCGATGTTCGCCGTGTGCTTGGGCGCTTCAGCCAGGGCCCGACGCAAACCGTCGGTCAAAGGCAGCTTCGCCACCAGATCAGGCTTGAGTGTCGTCAGGCGCTCGCCCAGGTCAACCAGAGCGTGAAGCTCGCGTTTGATCTGGGTTTTGCTTTTCTCCCCGTCGAGGGAGTCGTCGTAAGAATCAACCATGGGGGCAGTCCGCAAATAAACGCCGCCATGATAACCAGTCGAGGGCCGCTTGTCCGGCCCGGTCGGTATTCGGCCTGTGCCGAAAGCAGAATTTGATGGAGAAAGTCATGAGTGCATCAGAAAGCGTCGGCCCACAAGCGTTACCGGCACTGCAGAAACAGGTCGAGCAAATCATCGCCGAGGCCAAACGCCAGGGCGCCAGTGCCTGTGAAGTGGCCGTATCGCTGGAGCAGGGGCTGTCGACGTCGGTTCGTCAGCGCGAAGTGGAGACTGTCGAGTTCAATCGCGACCAGGGTTTTGGCATCACCTTGTATGTGGGTCAGCGCAAAGGTTCGGCCAGCACCTCGGCCAATGGCACCGACGCGATCCGCGAAACCGTTGCGGCAGCGCTGGCCATCGCCAAACACACCTCCGAAGACGAAAGCTCGGGCCTTGCCGATGCTGCGCTGATGGCGCGCGAACAGCAGGATTTTGACCTGTTTCACGCCTGGGACATTACCCCGGAAAAGGCTATCGAGCGCGCCCTGACCTGTGAAGCGGCGGCGTTCGATGCCGACAGCCGGATCAAGAACGCCGACGGCACTACGCTCAACACCCACCAGGGTTGCCGCGTGTATGGCAACAGCAATGGCTTCATCGGAGGCTACGCCTCGACCCGCCATAGCCTGAGCTGCGTGATGATCGCCGAAGGCGAAGGGCAGATGCAGCGCGATTACTGGTATGACGTCAGCCGCAAGGGTGAGCTGCTGGCCGACTCGATCAGCATCGGTCGCCACGCTGCGCAGCGTGCTGCAAGCCGCCTGGGCGCACGTCCGGTGCCGACCTGTGAAGTGCCGGTGTTGTTTTCCGCTGAGCTGGCGGGCGGCCTGTTTGGCAGCTTCCTGGGCGCGATATCCGGCGGCAGCCTGTACCGCAAGTCTTCGTTCCTGGAAGGCACCATGGGCCAGCGGTTGTTCCCTGAGTGGATGACCATCGATGAGCGTCCGCACCTGATGCGCGCCATGGGCAGCGCTGCTTTCGATGGTGATGGTCTGGCCACCTACGCCAAGCCATTTGTCGAGAACGGTGATCTGGTGTCCTACGTCCTGAGCACTTACTCGGGCCGCAAACTGGGCCTGCCAAGCACCGCCAACGCAGGCGGCGTGCATAACCTGTTCGTCACCCACGGCGTTGAAGACCAGGCTGCATTGATCCGGCGTATGGGCCGTGGTTTGTTGGTCACCGAGTTGATGGGCAGTGGTTTGAATATGGTGACCGGCGATTATTCCCGTGGCGCTGCGGGTTTCTGGGTCGAGAACGGCGAAATCCAGTTCCCGGTCCAGGAAGTAACCATCGCCGGCAACATGCGCGACATGTTCAAGCAGATCGTGGCCGTGGGTAATGACCTGGAACTGCGCAGCAACATCCGCACAGGCTCCGTGCTCATCGAGCGCATGACCGTCGCGGGTAGCTGATTCCCTCCTCTTAGCCCACTCCTACACAATCCCTTGTAGGGGTGGGCTTGCCCGCGATCGCGGTGTGTCAGTCACAGATGATGTTTCAGGGCTATCGCAATCGCGAGCAAGCTCACTCCTACAATCTCCCCTCGATCATCACTTCACTCAAATCGCTCGCGCGCTTGTTTTGATTCTCAATATCATTTAATAATGAATATCATTACTGAATTGAGCCTTGGTCATGGGTCATGTTCTGCACGAGTTGCCGTATCTGGAAAACTGGCGTGCCCTCAGCCTGCGAATTCGCTGCGCAGTTGAGCCGGACGAGCCTCGGCTGATCGAACATTACCTGGCAGAAGGGCGCTATCTGGCGCGCTTCACCGCAACGCCCCAGACCCTGATTGCAGAAACCTCATTCCGGATCCTGCTCGACACCGCGCGCGATACGGTGCTGCCGTGGCATTGGCGCTGTCTTTGCCTGGACCAGACCTGGCGCCCGCTGCGTGACCTGCATGCCCTCGCGCACACCCCCAATCAGCGTCAACGCGCCCAATCCTTCGCCCACCAACTGGCGACGTGCGTGTTGCAGCCCTCGATCAATCTCACTGAACTGGTGCAAGGATATTCCGATGAGTAATACCCGTATCGAACGCGACAGCATGGGCGAATTGCAGGTCCCGGCCGAGGCCCTGTATGGCGCACAAACCCAGCGTGCGGTGAATAACTTCCCCATCAGCAACCAGCGCATGCCGGCGCAGTTCATCCGCGCACTGTTGCTGGCCAAGGCTGCTGCTGCCCGTGCCAACCTTGAGCTGGAACAGATCACCGAAACCCAGAGCACAGCGATCGTCAGTGCCTGCCAAGAGCTGTTGGCTGGCGATTACATGGCGCATTTCCCGGTGGATATCTTCCAGACCGGTTCCGGTACCAGCACCAACATGAACGCCAACGAAGTGATCGCGACGCTCGCCAGCCGCTTGTCAGGTGAGAAGGTCAACCCCAACGACCACGTCAATTGCGGGCAAAGCAGCAACGACATCATCCCGACCACCATCCATGTCAGCGCAGCACTGGCACTGCATGAACAACTGCTGCCTGCGCTGGCCCATCTGATCCAGGTCATCGACCGCAAGGGCGAGCAGGTGCATCCGTTCATCAAGACCGGTCGTACGCACCTGATGGATGCCATGCCGGTCCGCATGAGCCAGGTATTGAACGGCTGGGCGCAGCAGATTCGCGCCAATGTCGAGCACTTGCAAAAGCTGTTGCCGAGCCTGCAGACCGTCGCCCAGGGCGGTACTGCGGTGGGCACCGGGATCAACGCTCACCCTGAGTTCTCGGCGCGCTTCACTGCGCACCTCAGCCGCTTGAGCGACCTGACCTTTGTGCCGGGCACGGAATTCTTTGCCTTGATGGGCTCCCAGGACACGGCCGTTGCGGTTTCCGGCCAGCTCAAGGGCACCGCGGTTTCGCTGATGAAGATCTCCAATGACCTGCGCTGGATGAACTCTGGACCCCTGGCGGGCCTGGGCGAAATCGAGCTGGAAGCCCTGCAGCCGGGCTCATCAATCATGCCCGGCAAGGTCAACCCGGTAATTCCGGAAGCAACCGCGATGGTGGCTGCGCAGGTCATCGGCAACGACGCAACGATCACGGTGGCGGGGCAGTCCGGCAACTTCGAGCTGAACGTGATGTTGCCCATCGTCGCCCAGAACCTGTTGAGCAGCATCGAGTTGCTGGCCAACTCCAGCCGGTTGCTGGCGGACAAGGCGATTGCCAGCTTCAAGGTCAACGAAGCCAAGCTCAAGGAGGCGTTGTCGCGCAACCCGATCCTGGTCACGGCGCTCAACCCGATCATCGGCTACCAGAAGGCCGCCGAGATTGCCAAGAAGGCTTATCAGCAAGGGCGTCCGATCATTGACGTCGCCCTTGAACACACCGATCTGCAGCGCGATCAGCTTGAGTCGCTGCTGGATCCGGAAAAACTCACTGCTGGCGGAATCTGACCGCCGGCTTTTTGGAGAGGCCGCTATGCAGCATTGGAAACGCACCATCGAACAGGCCAATCGCTGTTTCATGCTCGGTGAACTGGTCGACGCCCGCGAGCTGTATCTGCAGGCGCTGGCACTGGCCCAGGTGCTCTTCGAGCGCTGGCCGGACGCTGATGAAGCGGTAGCGGCCTGCGTTGTTTCGCACCATAACCTGGCTGATCTGCACCTGCAGCTGGGGCAGCCGGAGGAGAGCGCGGAGTACCTGTGCGCGATCCATCAACGCCTGCTTGAAGTCATGCAGGACCAGCGTATGCGCCCCGCACTGCGCCAGTCAGCGATGCGCCAGAGCAGCAAAACCTACGCCGAACTGTTGGGTTTCATCAGTGAGCATGGTGAGTACCCGCGTACCCATCGCCTGCTCAACAGCAACAGCGAGCATTCCCGTGCGTCGCTGCAACGCGATGCCGCTGCCACGTCTGATCTTTACTACGGAGCACACTGATATGCCGTTTACCCTGCCTGCATTGCCGTATGCCTATGACGCCCTGGAGCCGCACATCGACGCCCAGACCATGGAGATCCACTACAGCAAGCACCACCAGACCTACATCAACAACCTCAACGCTGCCGTTGACGGCACCGAGTGGGCGCTATGGCCAATCGAGAAGCTGGTGGCCAGCGTCCAGACGCTGCCGGAAAAACTGCGCCCGGCGGTGATCAACCAGGGTGGCGGTCATGCCAACCACTCGTTGTTCTGGGCGGTCATGACGCCTAAGGGCGGCGGTCTGCCCCAAGGTGCCGTGGCCGAGGCAATCGATGAGCAACTGGGTGGTTTCGAGAGTTTCAAGGACGCCTTCACCAAGGCTGCCCTGACCCGTTTCGGTAGCGGTTGGGCGTGGCTGAGCGTAACTCCCGAGAAAAAACTGGTGGTCGAGAGCAGTGGCAACCAGGACAGCCCACTCATGAATGGCAATACGCCGATTCTGGGGCTGGACGTCTGGGAGCATGCCTATTACCTGCTCTACCAGAACCGTCGTCCTGAATACATCAACGCTTTTTACAACGTCATCAACTGGGAAGAAGTTTCCCGTCGCTACCAGGCTGCGCTGGCCTGATACTTCATAACAAGATCTAAGGCTGTCTATGCGCTCGGAAATACTTGCGATCAGCAGCGGGCGATTGATTCGCCTGGCGTTCGGTTCGCTTCTGCTGTTATTCGGTACAGCACTGCTGGTCATGCAAGGCATCGCTTGGTTGAACCTTGAGCCCAGGTTGATGCGGGCGTTGGAAGGGGGCTCGATTGCAGCCCTGGGCACGGCGCTGGGAGCAGTTCCGGTACTGGTGATCAGGGGGATGCCTGTGGCGGTGTCCGACGGACTGCTCGGATTTGGCGCGGGCATCATGCTGGCGGCTACGGCATTTTCGCTGATCGTGCCGGGGCTCGATGCTGCCCAGGCCATCGGATTTACGCCCTGGGGCGCCGGTGCGGTGATCAGCTTCGGCATCCTGCTGGGCGCCATCGGCTTGTTCGTGGTAGATCACAGTGTGTCCAAAGGCTCCAACCTGAGCGGCAAATCGGAACACCCGGTGATCGCGCCCCGTATCTGGCTATTCGTGATCGCGATCATCGCCCACAACATTCCCGAGGGCATGGCCATTGGCGTAGCAGCGGGCGGCGGCTTGCCTGGTGCCGACAGCCTGGCAATGGGCATCGCCTTGCAAGACGTGCCGGAAGGCCTGGTGATCGCACTGGTTCTGGCCGGGGCAGGGATGTCACGTTTCAAGGCCTTCCTGATCGGTGCCGCCTCAGGCCTGGTAGAGCCCGTCTTCGCCTTGCTGTGCGCCTGGCTGGTGGAAGTGGCGGAACTGCTACTGCCTCTTGGACTGGCGTTCGCGGCGGGTGCCATGCTGCTGGTCGTGACCCACGAAATCATCCCCGAGTCCCGCCGCAACGGCCACGACCGGATCGCCAGCCTGGGGTTGATTGGCGGGTTTTGTTTGATGATGGTGATGGATACGGCGTTGGTTTAAGGAGCGCGGTGTCTCAGGTGTGGCGTCTCGCGAACAAGTTCGCTCCTACAGTGGGCTTGCGTTTGACGCTAAATCTGCAGGAGCCAGCTTGTTGGCGACGGGAGTGAATCACTCCCCCTCATCAAACTTGTTATTGATCAGCTCAACCAGCCCGTCCATTGCGGCTTGCTCGTCGTCGCCTTCGGTCAGTAAATGAATTTCTGTGCCTTTGCCAGCGGCAAGCATCATGACGGCCATGATGCTTTTGCCGTCGACCATGCTATCAGGGGCACGGCCCACGCGGATCTGGCAGGGGAATCTCCCGGCCACGCCTACGAATTTTGCAGCTGCGCGCGCGTGAAGGCCCAGCTTGTTGATGATGGTGATTTGAAGAGCGGGCATCGCTGTAAGGGTCCTTTCAGGTTAGGTCGCGGTGGCGAACCTGAACGTTCTTGAGGGATTGTTGCAGGACCTGCCCCAGGCGCTCGGTCAGATAGACAGAGCGGTGGTGCCCGCCGGTGCAGCCAATTGCAATGGTGACATAAGCACGGTTACTGGCCGCGAAACGTGGCAGCCATTTATTGAGGTACGAGAAAATGTCCTGGAACATTTCTTCGACATCAGGCTGGGCAGCCAGGTATTCCACAACCGGTTGATCCAGCCCGGACTGGTCGCGCAGTTCAGGCTTCCAGTAAGGGTTGGGCAGGCAGCGCACATCGAACACCAGGTCGGCGTCCACTGGCATACCGCGCTTGAAACCGAATGATTCGATCAGAAACGCGGTGCCGGGCTCTGGCTTGTTCAACAGGCGCAGTTTCAGCGTGTCACGCAACTGATAGAGGTTCAGGTGGGTGGTATTGATCTTCAGGTCGGCCAGATCGATGATCGGCCCTAACAAGGCGCTTTCGTCCCGAATCGCCTCAGCCAGCGAGCGGTTTGAGGTGCTCAGCGGGTGGCGGCGGCGGGTTTCCGAGAAGCGTTTGAGCAGCGTGGCTTCGTCCGCGTCCAGGTACAGCACGTCGCACTGGATGTGGCGGGCGCGTACCTCTTCGAGCATTTGCGGAAAACGGCTCAAATGGCTCGGCAGGTTACGGGCGTCGATGGACACGGCCAGCAAGGGCTCTGGCAGTTCGGTATTGATGAGCGCCCGTTCAGCAAGCTCCGGCAGCAAGCCGGCCGGCAAATTGTCAACGCAGTAGAAGCCGCTGTCTTCCAGGACATCAAGAGCTGTACTTTTGCCTGACCCGGAGCGGCCGCTGACGATGATCATGCGCATGGTTAGTGACCGTTCTGCACGTCCAGTACCACTTTATAAAGCGCTTCACCATCCGGGGCACGGCGCAGTTGGTCGCGCACCTCTTTCTGGTCAAGCATGCTTGCAATCTGTCGCAATAACGCAAGATGTTCGTCGGTGGCAGCCTCTGGCACCAGCAGGACGAACAGCAGGTCGACAGGTGCGCCGTCGATGGCGTCGAAGTCCACCGGGGCATTGAGGTGCAGCAGGGCACTGATGGGTGTTGTACAACCCGTCAGGCGACAATGGGGAATGGCAATGCCGTTGCCAAAACCGGTCGAGCCGAGTTTTTCGCGGGCAATGAGGCTCTCGAACACGGTTTGCGAATCCAGTTCGGGTACTTGTTGCCCGATCAGGTTGGCGATTTGTTCGAGTACACGTTTTTTACTGCCTCCCGGCACGTTCACGAGTGAGCGGCCGGGGGTCAGGATATTTTCAAGTCGGATCATGGGTGGGGAGTGTTAGCGAGCCGTCGCACCTTGAAGGTGGCCGATCTGCTTTTCCTTATGCTTTAGCAATTGTCTGTCTAGCTTGTCGGTGAGCAGGTCGATCGCTGCGTACATGTCTGTGTGTTCCGCATTGGCGACGACCTCTCCGCCGGGGATGTGCAGGGTGGCTTCGATTTTCTGTTTCAGCTTCTCGACCTCCATGATGACCTGCACATTAGTGATCTTGTCGAAGTGGCGCTCCAATCGACCGAGTTTTTCGGTGATGTAGTCGCGTAGGGCGTCGGTCACATCCAGTTGATGTCCACTGATGTTGACTTGCATACCGCTTTCTCCTTATTGCCAGTGCATAAAGGGCAGGCTAAATGCCTGCCACTGGAACGCTATGGCGTGCAGCCTGGGCTTTGTCGTTACAAAGCCTTTACATCACATCAGTCGCTTGCGCTCGCTTGATGGCGCTATGCCAAGAGACTCGCGGTATTTGGCCACTGTGCGACGGGCTACCTGAATGCCTTGTGCCTCCAGTAAACCAGCGATCTTGCTGTCACTCAACGGCTTTTTCTGATTTTCCGCCGCAACCAGTTTTTTGATGATCGCTCGAATGGCTGTGGACGAACATTCCCCGCCTTCGGAGGTGCTTACGTGGCTGGAAAAGAAATATTTCAGCTCGTAAATGCCGCGTGGCGTGTGCATGAACTTTTGTGTGGTGACCCGGGAAATCGTTGATTCGTGCATGCCGACCGCTTCAGCGATGTCATGCAGGACCAACGGCTTCATCGCTTCGTCGCCATACTCCAGAAAGCCACGTTGGTGTTCGACGATCTGTGTGGCCACCTTCATGAGGGTTTCGTTGCGGCTCTGCAGGCTCTTGATGAACCAGCGGGCTTCCTGCAACTGATTGCGCATGAAAGTGTTGTCGGCACTGGTGTCAGCGCGGCGCACAAAGCCTGCGTACTGCGGATTGACGCGCAGGCGTGGCACCGACTCCTGATTGAGTTCTACCAGCCAGCGTTCGTTATCCTTGCGCACGATGACATCGGGCACGACATATTCGGCTTCGGTGGATTCGATCTGTGAGCCAGGACGCGGGTTGAGACTTTGTACCAGTTCGATGACCTGGCGCAGCTCGTCTTCCTTGAGCTTCATGCGGCGCATGAGCTGGCTGTAGTCGCGGCTGCCCAGCAGGTCGATGTAGTCACTGACCAGGCGTTGGGCCTCAGCCAGCCAACGAGTCTTGGCGGGCAGCTGGCGCAGCTGCAGGAGCAGGCATTCGCTGAGGTTGCGTGCGCCTATGCCAGCCGGTTCGAATTGCTGAATACGATGCAGTACCGCTTCGATTTCATCGAGTTCGATGTCCAGTTCAGGATCGAAGGCGTCGAGGATTTCATCGAGGGACTCGTCCAGATAGCCCTGATTGTTGATGCAGTCAATCAGGGTGACGGCGATCAGGCGGTCGGTGTCTGACATCGGCGCCAGGTTCAGTTGCCAGAGCAGATGGCTTTGCAGGCTTTCGCCAGCCGACGTGCGGGTGGTGAAGTCCCATTCGTCGTCATCATTGCTCGGCAGGCTGCTGGCGCTGGTCTGGTAGACGTCTTCCCACGCTGTATCGACGGGCAATTCGTTGGGGATGCGTTCGCTCCACTCGCCGTCTTCCAGGTTATCCACAGTCGGAGCGGACTCCTGCTGGTAGGTGGGTTCCTGAACGTCGGGATTGGGTTTTTGCTCGATGTTGTCCGCCATCGGATCGGCGTTGTCGAAATCGTCGCCTTCTTCCTGGCGTTCCAGCATAGGGTTGGATTCCAGCGCCTCCTGGATCTCTTGCTGAAGATCCAGAGTGGATAACTGGAGGAGCCGGATGGCCTGTTGCAGCTGCGGTGTCATCGTCAGCTGCTGGCCCATTCTCAAGACTAGCGATGGTTTCATGGCTGGGGCTTAACACCTTATTCGCCGGCGCACATGCGCCATCCACTACAGGGCGCCGTAGCGCCAACATAAGCAAATTATATGCCTGAAACCGAAGTGTTTGCCTAGAGCGGGATGACATTAAATGTCGCTATTGGCAAAGCACCCCTGCGCCGGGCGCCTTAATCGACACCCGGGAGCAGCAATTACAGGCGGAACTCGTGACCGAGGTAAACCTCTTTCACCAGCTGGTTTGCCAGAATGGTTTCTGCATCACCTTCAGCGATCAATTGCCCGTCGTTCACGATATAGGCGGTTTCGCAGATATCCAGGGTTTCCCGAACGTTGTGATCGGTGATCAGAACGCCGATGCCCTTGGCCTTGAGGTGGTGGATGATCTGCTTGATGTCACCCACGGAAATGGGGTCGACGCCTGCGAAAGGTTCATCCAGCAGAATGAATTTCGGAGAGGTCGCCAAAGCACGGGCGATTTCCACCCGGCGACGTTCGCCGCCGGACAGGCTCATGCCCAGGTTGTCGCGAATGTGGCTGATGTGGAACTCCTGCAGCAGGCTTTCCAGCTCCTTGCGCCGCTCTGTGCGGTCCAGCTCCTTGCGGGTCTCGAGGATCGCCATGATGTTGTCGGCGACCGACAGCTTGCGAAAGATCGAGGCTTCCTGTGGCAGGTAGCCAATGCCGGCGCGGGCGCGGCCGTGCATGGGCTGGTGGCTGACATCCAGGTCGTCGATCAGTACGCGACCCTGATCGGCCTGGACCAGGCCGACGATCATGTAGAAGCACGTCGTCTTGCCGGCGCCGTTGGGCCCGAGCAGCCCAACGATCTGACCGCTGTCGATCGACAGACTCACATCGCGAACGACCTGACGGCCCTTGTAGCTTTTAGCCAGGTGCTGGGCTTTCAGCGTCGCCATTTACTGGGCCTTCTGCTGGTCGGTTTTGTTTTTCGGCTGGATGACCATGTCGATCCGTGGCCGTGGCGCAGTCACTTTGGTGCCATTGGCACGTCCGGCGTTGACCACTTGCTTGACAGTGTCGTAGACGATTTTCTCGCCTTCGGACGTGTTGCCGTCGTTGATGACCTTGGCCTTGTCGATCAGCACGATGCGATTCTGCGCAGCGTAGTACTGAATGGTGATGCCATAAGCCTGAACAATGGGCTTGTTCACGTCCGGTTTCTGCTCGTAATAAGCCAGGTTGCCGACTGCGGTAAATACATCGACATCGCCTTGCGCGTTACGGGTGATGGTGACGGTATTACCCGTGATCTTCATCGAACCCTGCGTGATGATGACGTTGCCTTTATAGGTCGCGACGCCTTTCTTGTCATCGAGCTGAGCATCGTCAGACTGGATGTGAATCGGCTGGTCGCGGTCCGTTGGCAGGGACCAGGCGCTCGCGCTTCCCAGTGCTGCGCCCAGGCCGAGCAATAAAGGAAGGGTTTTAACGAGCCTCATACTGTCCTCTTACGTTGGACAGCAGGTCCATCCTGCCGTCGTTCAAATACGCTTTCATGCCGGTGCCCGTCGTGACGCCGCCAGCGCCGTCGATTCTAACGGCTTGCTCGGTCTGCGCATATTGCTTCTGTGGGAATACGGTCATTCGACTGCTGGTGATAATGGTCGTGCGCTGTTTGTCATCCGTGCGTGCAACGCGAACCGAATCGATCAATTCGACCTGGGTGCCACCGGGTGAAACCTCGCCCTGCTTGCTCTGGATGTGCCAGGGGTAGAGCGTACCGCGATACATGTAAAGGTCTGGAGTGGTCAGCAGGGCCACATCGGTTGCCTTCAAATGCTCAACCTTGTCGGCCGTCATTTCGTACTGCAGCTTGCCGTCCGGCAGGAACTGAACGCTGTGCGCGTTGATCGCGTAGTAGTCGATCGCACTCTCGTCTACAGCCGCCACGGGCTGGTCCATGAAGCTTTCCGGGTTGATATTCCAGTAGCCGGCCGCAGCGACCAGTACGGCGATCACACCGAAAATCAGGAATGTTCGAATTCGTTTGCTCAGCATAAATGACTTCTATAAGTAGGCGGCGTGGGCCGCTTCGATACTGCCCTGGGCGGTCAGGATCAGTTCGCAGAACTCGCGGGCTGCGCCTTCACCGCCGCGCGCCTGTGTCACCCCGTGGGCGTGCTGGCGAACGAAACTGGCAGCATTGGCCACAGCCATGCCCAGGCCGACACGCCGGATGACCGGCAAGTCTGGCAGATCGTCACCCAGATAAGCGACTTGTTCGTAGCTCAGGTTCAGTTGGCCCAGCAACTCGTCCAGAACTACCAGCTTGTCTTCGCGACCTTGATACAGGTGCTGTATGCCGAGGTTTTTTGCCCGTCGCTCCACCACCGGTGTCTTGCGTCCACTGATGATAGCGGTGATCACGCCAGATGCGATCAGCATCTTGATGCCCTGGCCGTCGAGGGTGTTGAAAGTCTTGAATTCGCTGCCGTCTTCCAGGAAGTACAGGCGGCCATCGGTCAGGACGCCGTCTACATCGAAGATAGCCAGCTTGATGTTCTTGCCGCGCTGCAGCAGGTCAGTCGTCATTTTTACATTACTCCTGCGCGCAAAAGGTCGCCGAGGTTGAACGCACCGACAGGGTGGTCGTGTTCATCGACGACGATCAGGGCGCCGATCTTGTGGTCTTCCATGATTTTCAAGGCTTCGGCCGCGAGCATCTCGGCACGTGCAGTCTTGCCGTGGACGGTCATCACTTCGTCGATGGTCGCCACGCGGATATCGATGGCGCGGTCCAGGGTGCGGCGCAGGTCGCCGTCCGTGAAGATCCCGGCCAGGCGACCATCAGCCTCGACAATGGCGGTCATGCCCAAGCCCTTGCGGGTCATTTCCATCAGTGAGTCGCGCAGCAGCGTGCCCCGCATGACTTTGGGCAGATCATCGCCGGTGTGCATGACATGTTCGACTTTCAGCAGCAAACGTCGACCCAGCGCGCCGCCCGGGTGTGAAAACGCAAAGTCTTCAGCGGTGAAGCCCCGAGCCTCAAGCAGCGCCACGGCCAACGCATCACCCATGACCAGGGCGGCGGTGGTGGAGGAGGTCGGTGCGAGGTTCAGGGGGCAGGCTTCATGCAGGACATGCGCGTTGAGGTTGATGTCCGCAGCCTTGGCCAGCGGTGAATCCGGGTTGCCGGTCAGGCTGATCATCTTGATGCCCAGCCGCTTGATCAGCGGGAGCAGGGTGATGATTTCAGCAGTCGAGCCGGAGTTGGACAGGGCAAGAATGATGTCGTCGCGGGTGATCATGCCCATGTCGCCATGGCTGGCCTCGGCCGGATGCACGAAGAACGAGGTGGTGCCCGTGCTGGCCAGTGTCGCAGCGATCTTCTTGCCAATGTGCCCGGACTTGCCCATGCCGACCACGACGACACGACCCTTACTGGCCAGAATCATCTCGCAGGCGCTCACGAAGTCCGCGTCGATATGGTCAAGCAAGCCTTCTACGGCTTCTATTTCGAGGCGAATGGTGCGTTGTGCTGATTGAATCAGGTCGCTGGATTGGCTCATGTTCGGATCGGTCAGCCTGTGAAAAGTCGGCGATTATAACGGTAATACACGATTCCCTCACGTTTGATCGTCGGTCTTTGTTGTTGCAATGAGTGATTGGGTACGGGCAAGTCAGTCGTAGCCTCAACTGTTGCAGGAAGCTTCTACAGGGGGGGAAATATCTGTCCCAAACCTGAATGAGGCTAGCTTCGCTCTTGGGTGGTGCATCAGTGCGGTGGTATAGTTCGCGGCCTGTTCGGCCCACTAGACAGCTGTTCTCCCGCAAGGAGTCTGGCGTCCAAGGAGTGGGGCCGCTTCGCAAGGAGTCTAGATGAGCGCCGATAACGCCTACGCGGTCGAATTGAAGGGTATGTCCTTCAAACGCGGTACGCGCAGCATCTTCAATAACGTTGATATTCAAATTCCCCGGGGCAAAGTCACTGGCATCATGGGGCCTTCCGGCAGCGGCAAGACCACCTTGCTGCGTTTGATGGGCGCCCAGTTGCGCCCGACCGCCGGTGAAGTCTGGGTCAATGGCCAGAACCTGCCCAAGCTGTCGCGCAGCGACCTGTTCGATGCGCGCAAGCAGATGGGTGTCTTGTTCCAGAGCGGTGCCTTGTTCACTGACCTCGATGTGTTCGAGAACGTGGCCTTTCCCCTGCGCGTTCATACTGAACTGCCGGAAGAAATGATCCGGGACATCGTCCTGCTCAAGCTGCAGGCAGTGGGTCTGCGTGGTGCGGTCGAGCTGATGCCCGACGAGTTGTCGGGGGGCATGAAGCGGCGGGTTGCGCTGGCCAGGGCCATTGCCCTGGACCCTCAGATTCTCATGTATGACGAGCCGTTTGTTGGTCAGGATCCGATTGCGATGGGCGTTCTGGTGCGCCTGATCCGCTTGCTCAACGATGCGTTGGGCATTACCAGCATCGTGGTGTCCCATGACCTGGCCGAAACCGCGAGCATCGCCGACTATCTTTATGTGGTCGGTGACGGGCAGGTGCTGGGGCAGGGTACGCCTGAGGACCTGATGAACTCGGACAACCCTCGCCTGCGCCAATTCATGACCGGCGATCCGGACGGCCCTGTGCCGTTCCACTATCCAGCGCCGGATTTTCGCGAAGATCTTTTGGGGAAGCGCTGATGCGCAAGAAATCAATACTGGAGCGGATCGGCCTGTTCGGGCGAGCCGCTATAGATATCGTTGCGGTATTGGGGCGATCGGCGATTTTTCTGGTCCACGCCTTGTTGGGCCGTGGCGGGATCGGCGGTGGTTTTCAATTGCTGGTCAAGCAACTGTATTCAGTGGGCGTCATGTCGCTGGCGATCATCGTCGTGTCCGGTGTCTTCATCGGCATGGTGCTGGCGCTGCAAGGTTTCAGCATCCTGGCCAAGTACGGTTCTGAGCAGGCCGTCGGGCAAATGGTCGCGCTGACGCTGCTGCGTGAGTTGGGGCCGGTGGTGACTGCTTTACTGTTTGCCGGACGTGCAGGTTCTGCATTGACTGCCGAGATCGGCAACATGAAGTCCACCGAGCAGCTGTCGAGCCTGGAAATGATCGGCGTCGACCCGCTCAAGTACATTGTTGCTCCACGCCTCTGGGCGGGCTTCATTTCCTTGCCGCTGCTGGCGATGATCTTCAGCGTGGTAGGTATCTGGGGTGGTTCGTGGGTAGCCGTCAACTGGCTTGGCGTCTATGACGGATCGTTCTGGGCCAACATGCAGAACAGCGTTTCTTTTACTGACGACGTGATCAATGGCGTTATTAAAAGCGTAGTCTTTGCTTTTGTGGTCACCTGGATCGCTGTATTCCAGGGTTATGATTGTGAGCCCACTTCAGAAGGGATCAGTCGTGCCACGACCAAAACTGTGGTTTATGCCTCACTGGCCGTACTTGGCCTGGACTTTATTCTGACCGCCTTGATGTTTGGAGACTTCTGATGCAAAACCGCACCATCGAAACCGGTGTCGGCCTGTTCCTGCTGGCCGGTATCCTGGCGTTGCTATTGCTCGCCCTGCGGGTCAGTGGTCTGAGTGCCAGTACGACCAACGACAGCTATAAACTTTATGCCTATTTCGACAATATCGCCGGTTTGACTGTCAGAGCCAAGGTGACCATGGCCGGTGTGACCATCGGCAAGGTCACGGCAATCGATCTGGATCGCGACAGCTTCACCGGCCGAGTGACGATGGAAGTTCAGAAGAAGGTCAATAACCTGCCTTCTGACTCCACCGCTTCAATCCTGACGGCAGGTTTGCTGGGCGAGAAATACATCGGTATCAGCGTGGGCGGGGAGACAACCCTGCTCAAGGAAGGCAGCACGATTCATGACACGCAGTCTGCGCTGGTGCTGGAGGACCTGATCGGTAAATTCCTGCTTAATACCGTGAGTAAAGACGCCAAATGAGGAGTTTTTTCATGATCTCTACCTTGCGCCGTTGTCTGCTGGTTCTGCTGGCGGTACTGCCGATGCTGGCGAACGCTGCTCCGCAGCAGTCTGCCCATGATCTTGTGGATGGTACTACCAAGGCTTTGCTGAGCGATCTGGCAGCCAACAAAGAGAAGTACAAGACCAATCCGAGTGCTTTCTACGACGCGTTGAACGGTATTGTGGGTCCAGTCGTGGACGCTGATGGCATCTCGCGCAGCATCATGACCGTCAAGTACTCGCGCAACGCAACGCCGGCACAGATGCAGCGCTTCCAGGACAACTTCAAGCGCAGCCTGATGCAGTTCTACGGCAACGCCTTGCTGGAATACAACAACCAGGGCATTACCGTATCTCCGGAAAAACCGGAGGCCGCCGACCGTACCAGCGTTGATATGCAGGTCAAGGGCAACAACGGTGCTGTCTATCCTGTGTCCTATACCCTCGTGACCATCAATGGCGAGTGGAAAGTACGCAACGTGATCATCAACGGCATCAACATTGGCAAGCTGTTCCGTGACCAGTTCGCTGACGCCATGCAGCAGAACGGCGGCGACCTGGACAAGACCATCAATGGTTGGGCCGGCGAAGTCGAGAAGGCCAAGGACGTGACCGCAAAAGCGGCCGACAACGCAGCCCATGAGTGAGTCGATCGTTCGTCTCGGTGCGCCGGGTGAATTGCAGTTGGCCGGTGTTCTCGACTACCGCACGGGCCCTGCCTTGCGCAAACAGGGTGCTGCGTTGATCAAGGCAAGCGATGCGCCTGCACTGGTTCTGGACTGCTCCGCGGTGGAGAAGTCCAGCAGTGTCGGCCTCGCGCTGTTGTTGGCGTTCATGCGTGATGCCGGTGCTGCTGGCAAGCCGGTCAGTGTTCGCGCACTGCCTGACGGCATGCGTGAAATCGCTCAGGTATCAGGTCTGACCGAGCTGCTTGGGCAACATTGATTCACCCCCATCAGGAAAGCCCTTCATCCGAGCCTCGTCATGCGGGGTTCGCATTGGATGGGCTTTTTTGTATGATGGCCGACCCGCGCGCGTAGGGCGCCGATTGAGGTTAAGCATGCAGGCCGTAGAAGTTAAAAGCTTCCTTGAAGGAAAGCTGCCAGAAACCCAGGTGGAAGTAGAAGGCGAAGGCTGCAATTTCCAGCTGAACGTGATCAGTGACGAACTGGCCTCATTGAGCCCGGTCAAGCGCCAGCAGCAGATCTATGCGCATTTGAACCCATGGATCGTCGATGGCAGCATCCATGCGGTCACTATGAAATTTTTCAGCCGCGCTGCATGGGCCGAGCGCCCCTGAGCCTAAATTGGCGTCGAGATTCTAATGGATAAACTGATTATTACTGGCGGCGTTCGTCTTGATGGCGAAATCCGCATCTCCGGGGCAAAGAACTCTGCCCTGCCGATTCTTGCTGCGACCTTGCTGGCCGATGGCCCGGTAACCGTGCAGAACCTGCCGCACCTGCATGACATCACCACCATGATCGAGCTGTTCGGCCGCATGGGCATCGAGCCTGTGATCGACGAAAAGCTCAGCGTCGAGATCGACGCACGCACCATCAAGACCCTGATCGCACCGTACGAACTGGTGAAAACCATGCGTGCGTCGATCCTGGTTCTGGGGCCTATGGTTGCCCGTTTTGGCGAAGCTGAAGTTGCGTTGCCTGGCGGTTGCGCCATCGGCTCGCGTCCGGTGGACCTGCACATCCGTGGTCTTGAAGCGATGGGCGCGGTCATCGACGTTGAAGGCGGCTACATCAAAGCCAAGGCGCCAGAAGGCGGCCTGCGTGGCGCACACTTCTTCTTCGATACCGTCAGCGTGACCGGTACTGAAAACATCATGATGGCCGCTGCCCTGGCCAACGGCCGCAGCGTGCTGCAGAACGCTGCGCGTGAACCTGAAGTGGTCGACCTGGCCAACTTCCTGATCGCCATGGGCGCGAAAATCAGTGGTGCCGGTACTGACACCATCACCATTGACGGCGTGAAGCGTCTGGGTTCAGCGACTTATAAAGTCATGCCCGACCGTATCGAAACCGGCACCTACCTGGTAGCCGCCGCCGCTACTGGCGGTCGCGTACGCCTGAAAGACACCGATCCGACCATCCTTGAAGCCGTTCTGCTCAAGCTTCAGGAGTCGGGCGCCGAGATCACCACCGGCGCTGACTGGATCGAACTGAACATGCACGGCAAGCGGCCAAAAGCCGTGAACCTGCGCACCGCCCCGTATCCGGCGTTCCCGACCGACATGCAGGCGCAGTTCATTTCGCTGAACGCCATTGCCGAAGGCACAGGTGCCGTTATCGAAACCGTGTTCGAAAACCGCTTCATGCACGTTTACGAAATGCAGCGCATGGGTGCACAGATCCTGGTTGAAGGTAATACCGCTGTCGTGACCGGTGCTGAAGTGCTCAAGGGCGCGCCTGTCATGGCGACCGACCTGCGCGCATCGGCCAGTCTGGTGATTGCAGCGCTGGTTGCCCAGGGCGACACGCTCATCGATCGCATCTACCACATTGACCGTGGTTACGAGTGCATCGAAGAGAAGCTGCAGATGCTGGGCGCCAAGATCCGTCGCGTTCCGGGCTAGTCGTTGTGTAACACGCATTTGTTCTGATGCCCGTGTGCCGAGTCGCTTCGGTGCCGGCATTGGAGCAGGGCGTCTGATTGCTGGTATGACTTTCTGATTCGTTTTACCTCAGGCCTCATTCACAGGGCCTGATGGTTGCCTGACACCGATTGTGTTCGGGCAAAAGTTTCCTGATAAGGACTTACGTTTCCCATGTTGACCATCGCACTGTCCAAGGGCCGCATCCTCGACGACACCCTGCCGCTTCTCGCAGAAGCGGGCATCGTGCCGACCGAGAATCCGGACAAGAGCCGCAAGCTGATCATTCCCACGTCGCAGCCGGATGTCCGTCTGTTGATCGTGCGCGCCACTGATGTGCCGACCTATGTCGAGCATGGTGCCGCTGACCTGGGCGTCGCCGGCAAGGATGTGCTGATGGAATACGGCGGCCAGGGCCTGTACGAGCCGCTGGACCTGCGCATCGCCCAGTGCAAGCTGATGACCGCTGGCGCTATTGGTGCTCCAGAACCCAAGGGCCGTTTGCGCGTCGCCACCAAGTTCGTCAACGTCGCCAAGCGCTACTACGCCGAGCAGGGCCGTCAGGTCGACATCATCAAGCTGTACGGCTCCATGGAGCTGGCGCCGCTGATCGGTCTGGCTGACAAGATCATCGACGTCGTCGACACCGGTAACACCCTGCGCGCCAATGGCCTTGAACCCCAGGAACTGATCGCAACCATCAGTTCGCGTCTGGTGGTCAGCAAGGCTTCGATGAAAATGCAGCACGCCCGCATCCAGGCGCTGATCGATACCCTGCGTAAAGCAGTGGAATCGCGACACCGCGGCTGATTTCCCCGCGCAACCTTGAGTTGCGCCCAGCTATCCGTGTCATAGCCAAATTTCTCAGGTGCCCACGCGGATGGCTTGGTAGCTTAGACGGATTCGTCCGTACGGCACCTGATTCGCCAACAACTGAGGCTTTCGCTATGACCACTTCCACCGCTATTCGCCGACTCGACGCTGCTGATCCGGATTTTGCGCATCATCTGGATCATCTGCTGAGCTGGGAAAGTGTGTCTGATGACTCGGTCAACCAGCGGGTGCTCGACATCATCAAGGCAGTTCGCGAGCGTGGCGATGCTGCGCTGGTGGAATTTACCCAGCGTTTCGACGGCCTGCAGGTCGCGTCCATGGCGGATCTGATCCTGCCTCGCGAGCGACTGGAACTGGCTCTGACCCGCATTACCCCGGAGCAGCGCCAGGCACTGGAAAAAGCCGCCGAGCGCGTGCGCGTTTATCACGAAAAACAAAAACAGGACTCCTGGAGCTACACCGAAGCCGACGGCACCGTGCTGGGCCAGAAGGTCACGCCGCTGGACCGTGCCGGGCTGTACGTGCCAGGTGGCAAGGCGTCCTATCCGTCCTCGGTGCTCATGAACGCCATCCCAGCCAAAGTGGCGGGCGTGACCGAAGTGGTCATGGTCGTGCCGACGCCGCGTGGCGAAATCAACGAGCTGGTGCTGGCCGCTGCCTGCATCGCAGGCGTTGATCGCGTGTTCACCATTGGCGGTGCCCAGGCAGTTGCTGCGCTGGCCTACGGCACTGAAAGCGTGCCGCGGGTCGACAAGGTGGTTGGCCCTGGCAACATCTACGTCGCCACCGCCAAGCGTCACGTGTTCGGTCAGGTGGGCATCGACATGATCGCCGGTCCATCGGAGATCCTCGTGGTCTGCGACGGTCAGACTGACCCGGACTGGATCGCCATGGACCTGTTTTCCCAGGCCGAGCACGACGAAGACGCCCAGGCGATCCTGGTCAGCCCGGACGCCGATTTCCTCGATAAAGTGGCCGCCAGCATCACCAAGCTGCTGCCGACCATGGAGCGCGCGGAGATTATCAACACGTCGATCAATGGCCGTGGCGCCCTGATCAAAGTGGCTGACATGCAGCAGGCCATCGATGTCGTGAACCGCATTGCGCCGGAACACCTTGAGCTGTCGGTGGCTGACCCGCAGACCTGGTTGCCGCAGATTCGCCACGCCGGTGCGATCTTCATGGGCCGTCACACGTCCGAAGCGCTGGGTGACTATTGCGCGGGGCCTAATCACGTGTTGCCGACCTCGGGCACCGCACGCTTCTCGTCACCGCTGGGTGTCTACGATTTCCAGAAGCGTTCGTCGATCATCCACTGCTCGCCGCAGGGCGCCTCCGAGCTGGGCAAGACGGCTTCCGTACTGGCCCGTGGTGAGTCCCTGACCGCTCACGCCCGCAGCGCCGAATACCGCATCGTCGACAACGACAACAAAACCGAGGGGAGATGAGCATGAGCAAATTCTGGAGCCCTTTCGTCAGTAGTCTGGTTCCCTACGTTCCGGGCGAGCAGCCGAAGCTGACCAAGCTGGTCAAGCTCAACACCAATGAAAACCCTTACGGCCCGTCGCCCAAGGCCCTGGCCGCCATGCGTGCCGAGCTGACCGACGACCTGCGCCTTTACCCGGACCCCAACAGCGACCTGCTCAAGCAGGCAGTCGCCAGGTATTACGGCGTTCAGGGTGCTCAGGTATTTTTGGGCAACGGTTCCGACGAAGTGTTGGCGCACATCTTTCACGCGTTCTTCCAGCACGACAAACCCCTGCTGTTCCCGGATATCAGCTACAGCTTCTATCCGGTCTACTGCGGTTTGTATGGCATTGAGTTCGACGCTATCGCGCTGGACGAGCAGTTCCAGATTCGCGCTGCCGACTACGCCAAGCCCAATGGCGGCATCATTTTCCCGAACCCGAATGCGCCCACCGGTTGCCTGCTGGCACTGGATGTCGTCGAGCAGATGCTCAAGGCCAGCCCGGATTCAGTGGTGGTCGTGGATGAAGCCTATATCGACTTCGGCGGTGAGACTGCCATCAGTCTGGTGGATCGTTATCCAAATCTGCTGGTAACGCAGACCTTGTCCAAGTCACGTTCGTTGGCAGGGCTGCGGGTCGGTTTTGCGGTAGGTCACCCGGATCTGATCGAGGCGCTGGAGCGAGTCAAGAACAGCTTCAACTCCTACCCGCTGGATCGCCTGGCTATTGTCGGCGGTGCCGCTGCATTCGACGACCGCGAGCATTTCGAAACCACCTGCAACGCGGTGATCAACAGCCGTGAAGCGCTGGTCAAAGAGCTGCAAGGCAAGGGCTTCGACGTTCTGCCATCGGCCGCCAACTTTATCTTCGCCCGTCACCCGCAGCACGATGCAGCAGGTCTGGCGGCGAAGCTGAGGGAGCAGGGCGTGATCGTTCGTCACTTCAAGCAAGAACGTATCGCTCAGTTCCTGCGCATCTCCATCGGTACGCCAGAGCAGAACCAGGCGTTGCTGGATGGATTGGGGCAGTTGTAACCCGCAGACTCACCCCACAAGGCTTGTTGGAGCGAGGCTTGCCCGCGAAGAACGATGACGCTGACGGCCTGAAAAATCGCGGTGTCTGCTTCGCGAGCAAGCTCGGCTCCAACAAGGTCCGTGTTTTGCCACTGTGAGAGCGAAAGTGTGTTGTCAGCGCCTTACTGCTGATCCTCAGCACTCGGCGTCGGTGCCGGTGGTGGGCGCAGGCCTACTTCGGCCACCAGCTTGAGTTCCTTGCCGTTGCGCATTACCTGTATCGTGACCTTCTCGCCCGGTTTGGTGCGCGCCACCTGATTCATCGAACGCCTGCCGTCAGTGGCGGGCTCACCATTGATGCTCAAGATCACATCACCCAACTGCAGGCCGGCCTTTTGTACAGGCCCGTCGCGCAGCACGCCTGATACCACGATGCCAGGGCGGTCCTTGAGGCCGAACGATTCCGCCAGTTCCGGTGTCAACGGTTGTACTTCGATGCCCAGATACCCACGGATGACCTGACCGTGCTCAATGATCGACTTCATCACATCCAGCGCCAGCTTGATCGGGATCGCGAAGCCGATGCCCTGGGAGCCACCGGACTTGGAGAAGATTGCGGTATTGATACCAGTCAGGTTGCCGTTGGCATCCACCAGCGCGCCGCCGGAGTTGCCAGGGTTGATGGCGGCGTCGGTCTGGATGAAGTCCTCATAGGTATTGAGGCCCAGTTGGTTACGGCCGGTGGCGCTGATAATGCCCATGGTCACGGTCTGGCCGACACCGAACGGGTTGCCGATGGCCAGCGCCACGTCGCCGATACGAATGCTGTCGGAGCGACCGATGGTGATCGACGGCAGGTTTTTCAGGTCGATCTTCAACACCGCCAGGTCGGTTTCAGGGTCGCTGCCAATGACGCGTGCCAGGGTTTCCCGGCCATCCTTGAGCGCCACCACAATCTGGTCGGCGCCGCTGGTGACGTGGTTGTTGGTCAGCAAATAGCCTTCGGGGCTCATGATCACTGCCGAGCCAAGGCTGGATTCCATGCGCTTTTGCTTGGGCAGGTTGTCACCGAAGAAACGGCGGAACTGCGGGTCTTCAAACAGCGGGCGTGCCGCTTTGCTGTTGACCATCTTGGTGGTGTACAAGTTGGCCACCGCAGGGGCGGCAATGATCACCGCATCGGCGTAGGAGACCGGCCCCGGCTGGATCGTGGCAGTCTGGGGCGCTTGTTGCAGATTGACATCCAGGCTGGGCAGACCAACCAGTTCCGGGTAGCGCTGAATAATCAGCATCGCTATGAGCACACCAGCTAGCAGCGGCCAGCCGAAAAAGCGCAGTGCCTTGAACATTGAGCAAATCCTGAGGGGTGGTTGGCGTGAAGAAGCTTTTCGCCCCACCTGCGCCATAATGGCGGGCATTATACGAGCACCACGCGTTACTGAACTGCATATTTAGGAGTCTTTTATGGCGGTTGCCCTGAGCACCCTGGTGGAGGAAGCGGATCGTTATCTGAACAGCGCACGTATCCAGGATTATTGCCCCAATGGCCTGCAGGTCGAGGGGCGTCCGCAGGTCATGCGCATCATCAGCGGTGTCACGGCCAGCCAGGCTCTGCTCGATGCGGCTGTCGAAGCCAACGCTGATTTGATCCTGGTTCACCACGGTTATTTCTGGAAGGGCGAAAACCCCTGCGTTACCGGCATGAAACAGCGTCGCTTGAAAACCTTGCTCAAGCACGACATCAGCCTGCTGTCCTATCACCTGCCGCTGGACCTGCATCCCGAGGTGGGCAACAACGTCCAGCTTGCCCGCCAGCTGGACATTACCGTCGAAGGCCCGCTGGATCCGGACAACCCCAGGGTCGTCGGCCTGGTGGGCTCCCTGTCCGAGCCTGTGACACCCCGTGATTTCGCCCGTCGTGTACGAGAAGCGCTGGGGCGTGAGCCGCTGTTGATCGAGGGCAGCGAGATGATTCGGCGCGTGGGCTGGTGCACCGGTGGCGGCCAGGGCTACATCGATCAGGCGGTGTTGGCGGGTGTCGACCTGTACCTGAGCGGCGAAGCGTCGGAGCAGACTTTTCACAGCGCCCAGGAAAACGACATCAGCTTCATCGCGGCGGGGCACCACGCGACCGAGCGCTATGGCGTGCAGGCTCTGGGTGAGTATCTGGCGCGGCGCTTTGCGCTGGAGCACTTGTTCATCGATTGCCCGAATCCGATCTGAGTTTCGACCCGATCACCAAACGGGCAGGCATATCCTTAGACTGTTTCGATCTAGGTAGCTCGCTCAATAGAATTAGGCCGTGTGCTAGCATGCGCCGCTCGAACACGGCCCGTTTGGCCGTCCATAAGAACGTTATTCCGTGAGTAGCCATGGTCGACAAACTGACGCATCTGAAACAGCTGGAGGCGGAAAGCATCCACATCATCCGCGAGGTCGCCGCCGAGTTCGATAACCCGGTGATGCTGTACTCCGTCGGTAAAGACTCCGCCGTGATGCTGCACCTTGCGCGCAAGGCGTTCTTCCCTGGCAAGCTGCCGTTTCCGGTGATGCATGTCGATACGCAATGGAAATTCCAGGAAATGTACCGCTTTCGCGACCGCATGGTTGAAGAGCTGGGCCTGGACCTGCTGGTGCACGTAAACCCCGATGGCGTGGCGCAGGGCATCAACCCGCTCACCCACGGCAGCGCCAAGCACACTGACATCATGAAAACCGAGGGCCTCAAGCAGGCTCTGGACAAGTACGGCTTCGACGCTGCCTTTGGTGGCGCCCGCCGTGACGAAGAGAAGTCCCGCGCCAAAGAGCGTGTGTACTCCTTCCGCGACAACAAGCACCGCTGGGATCCGAAGAACCAGCGCCCCGAGCTGTGGAACGTCTACAACGGCAACGTCAACAAAGGCGAGTCGATTCGTGTATTCCCGCTGTCGAACTGGACCGAGCTGGATATCTGGCAGTACATCTACCTGGAAGGTATCCCGATCGTGCCGCTGTACTTCGCGGCCGAACGCGATGTCATCGAGATGAATGGCACCTGGATCATGATCGACGACGATCGCCTCCTCAATCACCTCAGTGATGAGGACAAGAAGCGCATCGTCAAAAAGAAAGTCCGTTTCCGCACACTTGGCGACTACCCGTTGACGGGCGCGGTCGAGTCCGAGGCCACCAGCCTCACCGACATCATTCAGGAAATGCTCCTGACGCGAACTTCCGAACGCCAGGGCCGGGTCATCGATCACGATGGCGCAGGCTCGATGGAAGAAAAGAAACGTCAGGGTTATTTCTAAGGGGTTGTCATGTCGCACGTATCTGATTTGATCAGCGAGGACATCCTCGCCTATCTGGGCCAGCACGAACGCAAGGAAATGCTGCGCTTTCTTACCTGTGGCAACGTCGATGACGGCAAGAGCACCCTGATCGGGCGCCTGCTGCACGACTCCAAGATGATCTACGAAGATCACCTGGAAGCCATCACCCGTGACTCCAAGAAAGTCGGCACCACGGGCGATGATATCGACCTGGCATTGCTGGTAGACGGCCTGCAGGCCGAGCGCGAGCAGGGCATCACCATCGATGTCGCCTACCGCTATTTCTCCACGGCAAAACGCAAATTCATCATCGCCGACACCCCCGGCCATGAGCAGTACACCCGCAACATGGCCACGGGCGCTTCGACCTGTGACCTGGCGATCATTCTCGTGGACGCCCGCTACGGCGTGCAGACCCAGACCCGTCGCCACAGCTTCATTGCCTCGCTGCTGGGCATCAAGCACATCGTCGTGGCCATCAACAAGATGGACCTCAACGGTTTTGATGAAAGCGTGTTCGAGTCCATCAAGGCTGATTACCTGAAGTTCGCCGAAGGCATCTCCTTCAAGCCGACCACCATGGCGTTCGTGCCGATGTCTGCGCTCAAGGGCGACAACGTCGTGAACAAGAGCGAGCGCTCGCCGTGGTACACCGGCCAGTCGTTGATGGAAATTCTCGAAACTGTCGAGATCGCCAACGATCGCAACTACAACGACCTGCGTTTCCCGGTGCAGTACGTCAACCGTCCGAACCTGAACTTCCGTGGCTTCGCCGGTACGCTGGCCAGCGGCGTCGTGCACAAGGGCGATGAAGTGGTCGTTCTGCCGTCGGGCAAGAGCAGCCGGGTCAAATCCATCGTCACCTTCGAAGGCGAGCTGGAGCATGCCGGTCCAGGTCAGGCGGTAACGCTGACCATGGAAGACGAGATTGACATCTCCCGTGGTGACTTGCTGGTGCATGCCGACAACGTACCGCAGGTCACTGATGCCTTCGACGCCATGTTGGTGTGGATGGCAGAAGAGCCGATGCTGCCGGGCAAGAAATACGACATCAAGCGTGCGACCACTTACGTGCCGGGTTCGATCACCAGCATCGTCAATCGCGTCGACGTGAACACCCTGGCTGAAGGTCCGGCCAGCGCGTTGCAGCTCAACGAGATTGGTCGGGTCAAGATCAGCCTGGATGCGGCCATCGCGCTGGACGGTTACGACAGCAACCGCACCACGGGCTCGTTCATCGTCATCGACCGCTTGACCAATGGCACCGTTGCGGCGGGCATGATCATCGCCAAGCCGATTTCCGCGGGTGGCTCAAATCACCACGGCAAGCTTGCCCACGTTGCCACCGAAGAGCGCGCCCAGCGTTTCGGCCAGCAGCCTGCGACCGTGCTGTTCAGCGGCCTGTCTGGCGCTGGCAAGAGCACCCTGGCGTATGCGGTCGAGCGCAAGCTGTTCGACATGGGCCGTGCTGTCTACGTACTGGATGGCCAGAACCTGCGTCACGACCTGAACAAGGGGCTGCCGCAGGATCGTGCAGGCCGTACCGAGAATTGGCGTCGTGCCGCCCATGTGGCGCGTCAGTTCAACGAAGCAGGCCTGCTGACCCTGGCGGCATTCGTCGCACCTGATGCCGCGGGCCGTGAAAACGCCAAGAGCCTGATCGGTGAAGATCGTCTGATCACCGTCTACGTCCAGGCCTCGCCTCAGGTTTGCCGTGAACGCGATCCACAGGGCCTGTACGCCGCCGACAAGGACAATATCCCTGGTGAGTCCTTCCCTTACGACGTGCCATTGAATGCGGATCTTGTGATCGACACGCAATCGCTGACCGTCGAGGAGAGCGTCAAACAGGTGCTGGAGCTTTTGCGCAGCCGTGGTGCGATCTAAGGCAGCAATACTTGTAGGAGCGGACTTGTCCGCGAAGGCGTAAGCAGATCCAGCATCGGAGTTGGCTGGTACATTGCTTTCGCGGACGAGTCCGCTCCTACCGATTCTGCGCTGCACCAAAAAGCCCGCCGTTGATCACTCAACGGCGGGCTTTTTTGTACAGCGTGTCGCGGGGTTACTTCTTCAAGCCGTAATGCTCGTCGAGCATGCCGGGCGAGTTGGGGGTCTTGGGCGCGTAGTCCTTCGGCGCTTCGGTGTAGCGGGGCGGTGTCAGGCGATCGCGTGGCGCTTGCACGGCATCGGGATGCAGTGCGGCCAGCAGCCGTTGACGGGTCAGGTCGTCAAGGGCCAGGCGGTTGGCACCCTCGGCGAGGTGTTCCTGTACTTCCTGATAGCTCTGGGTGAGCTTCTGAACCAGGGCTGCCGTGCTGTTGAAGTGAGTGACCACCTCGTTCTGATAGGTGTCGAAACGCTCCTGAACATCATCCAGCTGACGCTGTGTGCTGTTCGGGGCGGTGTTGGGGAGCAGACGCGCGACCAGGAAACCAATGACGACACCGGCAACCAGGGCAAGAGTCGGCAACAACCAAACTAAGAGCGAGTGTTCCACGAGTCCTTCCTCTATAAACGGCTTTGCTTTACGTTAACGGCTCGAACCTGCGCTGTATACCGCGACACGCTCACGGATATGCAAAGACGCAGATAATCAGCTAGACGAGTCGACCCATTTCGAGGTCACGGAGTTCATTCTTGCTCACCCGCGAAACCCCCGTATTCATCGACGGCCCCGCAGGCCAACTCGAAGCCCTTTACCTTGACCTGGCAGATGCCAAGGGTGTGGCGCTGATATGCCATCCTAACCCGGTACAGGGCGGTACGATGCTTAATAAAGTTGTTTCGACGCTGCAACGTACTGCCCGTGATGCTGGCCTGATCACGTTACGGTTCAATTATCGCGGTATCGGCGCCAGTGCCGGAACCTCCGAAGCCTCGGCCGTCGAGATCGAAGATGCCCAGGCTGCGGCCAACTGGTTGATCGGGCGCCATCCCGATCTGCCCCTGACGCTGCTCGGTTTTTCCTTTGGTGGTTATGTTGCGGCCAACCTTGGCGGTCGCCTGGAAGCCAGTGGCACCTCGTTGAAGCACCTGTTTCTGATCGCTGCCGCGGCTTCGCGCCTGAAGGATCAAAGCGTACTGCCACAGCAATGCCCGGTAACGATCATTCAGCCGGAAACCGACGAGGTTATCGATCCGCAAATGGTCTACGACTGGTCTGCGGCGCTGGTACGCCCACATGAGCTGCTTAAAGTGGCAGAATGCGGACACTTTTTTCACGGCAAGCTGACCGATCTCAAGGATTTGGTTCTGCCACGCCTTCTGAACTGATTGCAGCCCTTTGAATAAGCGATTCGCCATGACCACTCGTATCCTGACCGGTATCACCACCACCGGCACCCCGCACCTGGGCAACTACGCAGGCGCCATCCGTCCGGCGATCGTCGCCAGCCGCCAGAGCGATGCCGATTCGTTCTACTTCCTGGCTGACTACCATGCGCTGATCAAATGCGATGATCCGCTGCGCATCCAGCGCTCGCGTCTGGAAATCGCTGCGACCTGGCTGGCTGCCGGCCTGGACGTCGAGCGCGTGACTTTTTATCGCCAGTCCGACATCCCCGAGATTCCCGAGCTGACCTGGCTGCTGACCTGCGTCGCGGCCAAGGGTCTGCTCAACCGCGCTCACGCCTACAAGGCCTCGGTGGACAAGAACGTCGAAACCGGCGAAGACCCCGACGCAGGCATCACCATGGGCCTGTACAGCTACCCGGTACTGATGGCCGCCGACATTCTGATGTTCAACGCGCACAAGGTGCCGGTCGGCCGTGACCAGATCCAGCACGTGGAAATGGCGCGTGACATCGGTCAGCGTTTCAACCACCTGTTCGGCAAGGGCAAGGAATTCTTTGTCATGCCCGAAGCCCTGATCGAGGAAAGCGTTGCGACGCTGCCCGGTCTGGACGGGCGCAAAATGTCGAAAAGCTACGACAACACCATTCCGTTGTTCAGCAGCGCCAAAGAGATGAAAGACGCGATCTCGCGCATCGTCACTGACTCCCGCGCCCCGGGTGAAGCGAAAGACCCGGACAACTCGCACCTGTTCACCCTCTATCAGGCGTTCGCGACCCCTGAGCAAGGTGCTGAGTTCCGCTCTGAGCTGTTGCAGGGCCTGGGTTGGGGCGAAGCCAAGCAGCGCCTGTTCACGCTGCTGGATGGCGAACTGAGCGAAGCACGCGACAACTACCACCGTTTGATCGATCGGCCTGCGGATCTGGAAGACATCCTGCTGGCAGGCGCCGAGAAAGCGCGCAAGGTGGCCACCCCGTTCCTGGGCGAGCTGCGCGAAGCGGTTGGCCTGCGCTCCTTCCGCAGCAGCGTTCAGAGCGCCGACAGCGGCAAGAAAAAAGTCACCAAGGGTGCGCGTTTCGTCAGCTTCCGTGACGACGACGGCAGCTTCCGTTTCCGTCTGCTGGCGGCCGATGGTGAGCAACTGCTGCTGTCGCGCAGTTTTGCCGACGGCAAGGCTGCAGGCGCCGCCAGTAAACAGCTGCAGCAAGGTGAGGAGCTTGATCTGCGCACCGAAGCCGATCACTTCACCCTGTGGCTGGACGATGCCCTGGTGGCAGAAAGCCCGAAGTTCGCCGATGCAAATGCCCGTGATGCGGCCATCAACAGCCTGATGCTGGCCCTTGCGCCACAGCAGGACTGATTGCCATTCCCTTGGGCCGTCGCTACAGTGACGGCCCGTTTTTGTTGCCTTGCTAACGAATATGACCCCCCTAGAACGATATCAAGCTGATCTGAAGCGTCCTGACTTCTTCCACGATGCCGCCCAGGAAACTGCCGTGCGTCATTTGCAGCGTCTTTACGACGACTTGATTGCCGCGCACGAAAGCAAGCCGGGCATGTTCGGCAAGCTGTTCGGCAAGAAGGAAGTCAAGCCGGTCAAGGGGCTGTACTTCTGGGGCGGCGTAGGCCGGGGCAAGACCTACCTGGTCGATACCTTCTTCGAGGCCTTGCCGTTCAAGGACAAGGTTCGTACTCACTTCCACCGCTTCATGAAGCGCGTGCACGAAGAGATGAAGACCTTCAAGGGCGAAAAGAACCCGCTTACCCTGATCGCCAAGCGTTTCTCCGATGAAGCGCGGGTTATCTGTTTCGATGAGTTCTTCGTGTCTGACATCACCGATGCCATGATCCTCGGCACCTTGATGGAAGAGCTGTTCAAGAACGGCGTGACCCTGGTCGCGACGTCCAACATCGTGCCGGACGGCCTGTACAAGGATGGTTTGCAGCGTGCGCGTTTCCTGCCTGCCATTGCCTTGATCAAGCAGAACACCGACATCGTCAACGTCGACAGTGGCGTAGACTATCGCCTGCGTCACCTGGAGCAGGCCGAGCTGTTCCACTTCCCGCTAAACGAAGCGGCTGAAGACAGCATGCGCAAGAGCTTTCGCGCGCTGACGCCTGAATGCACCAAGGCCATCGAAAACGAAGTGCTGATGATCGAGAATCGTGAAATCCGTGCCCTGCGTACCTGTGACGACGTGGCGTGGTTCGATTTCCGTCAGCTGTGCGATGGCCCTCGTAGCCAGAACGACTACATCGAACTGGGCAAGCTGTACCACGCCGTGCTGCTCAGCGGTGTCGAGCAAATGAGCGTCACCACCGACGACATCGCCCGACGCTTCATCAACATGGTCGACGAGTTCTACGATCGCAACGTCAAGCTGATCATTTCGGCTGAAGTCGAACTCAAGGACCTCTACACCGGTGGCCGCCTTAACTTCGAGTTCCAGCGCACCCTGAGCCGCCTGCTGGAAATGCAGTCCCACGAATTCCTGTCGCGGGCGCATAAGCCTTGAGGTATTGATCCTGTTGGAGCGAGGCTTGCCCGCGAAGGTGTTGGTTCAGTTTTGGAGATGTCCACTGACTGAACTGGCCTCTTCGCGGGCAAGCCTCGCTCCAACACGGTACCTAATCTAAACCGCGAAGATCCTGCCTGATCACGCCGCCTGCTGAAACTGCTGCCGGTATTGGTTCGGTGATAGTTCGGTGTGTTGGCGGAACAGGCGGGCGAAGAAGCTGGCGTCGTCGTAGCCGACTTCGTAGCTGATGGTCTTGATGCTTTTGCGCGTGCCGGACAGCAGGCCCTTGGCGGTTTCGATACGCAGCCGTTGCAGGTAGTGCAGGGGCTTGTCGCCGGTGGCGGTCTGGAAGCGGCGCATGAAGTTTCGAATGCTCATGCCGTGTTCCCGAGCGACGTCTTCGAAGCGGAACTTGTCGGCGAAATGCTCTTCGAGCCATTGCTGGATCTGCAGGATGATGACGTCCTGATGCAGCTTCTGGCCGCCGAACCCCATCCGTCCTGGTGAATAGTTGCGCTGAACTTCATACAGGATGTCCCGGGCAACAGCCTGGGCCACGTTCGCCCCGCAGAAACGCTCGATCAGGTAGATGTAAAGGTCGCAAGCCGAGGTGGTGCCGCCAGCGCAATACAGGTTGTCGGCATCGGTCAGGTGCTTTTCCTGGTTGAGCAGCACTTTCGGAAAGCGCTCGGCAAACTCACTGAAGAAGCGCCAGTAGGTGGTCGCCTCCTTGCCGTCGAGCAGTCCTGCCTCGGCGAGCCAGAATACACCGCTGGCTTCACCGCACAATACGGCGCCGCTGGCGTGTTGTTCGCGCAGCCAGGGCAGTATTTGCGGGTAGCGCTGGCAAAGGATGTCGAAATTGTCCCAGAAGGCGGGGATAACAATGATATCGGTGGGGCCCAGGGCGCTTTCCACCGGCAAGGTCACGTCGCTGAAGCTGCGTACGGGCTGCCCGTCGGGGCTCACCAGTCGGGTTTCGAAGGCCGGTTTCAGGCCTTGGCCCAGTTGTTTTCCATAGCGCAGGCTGGCGAGGTGGAAAAAGTCCTTGGCCTGCATCAGTGTTGAGGCAAAAACCCCATCAATGGCCAGGATGCTGACGCGGCGCAAGGGCGCGTTGGATTGGGTAGACATAATCTGTTGTTCTTATATGGGATAGTGGTCAAGCAGCGGCTGGATCGTCTTATTTTTTGGCGGGTGTGTCCAGTCCCAGGGTGTGTCTGAAGAGAATTGAAAAATACGGTTGGATTTTTACCCGTGGCCTGTATAATCCCGCAGCTCTTTGCAGTGGAAGTGATGCGCCGTCTGCCGAAGAATCTTGCCGTATACCGGACGCGCCGACCCGAGCCCCCGATAGCGTCTGTATCCGGCTGCCTTTGACTTGTCAAAGTACGCACTATTCAGTAAGATCCGCCGTCTAATTTGTCAGGGCGGCCCCTGAGGCTATAAAGAATGAAAACTTTTACTGCTAAACCGGAAACAGTTAAGCGCGACTGGTTCGTCGTCGACGCTGCTGGTCAGACCCTGGGTCGTCTGGCCACCGAGATCGCGAGCCGCCTGCGTGGCAAGCACAAACCGGAATACACTCCGCACGTCGATACCGGTGACTACATCGTCGTTATCAACGCTGAGCAAATCCGCGTTACCGGTGCCAAAACCACCGACAAGATCTACTACTCACACTCCGGTTTTCCGGGCGGGATCAAATCGATCAACTTCGAAAAGCTGATCGACAAAGCTCCTGAGCGCGTGATCGAGACCGCGGTCAAAGGCATGCTGCCTAAGAACCCGCTGGGTCGCGACATGTATCGTAAGCTGAAAGTCTATGCGGGCACTGCACACCCTCATACTGCTCAGCAGCCCCAAGAACTGAAGTTTTAACGGAATAGTTCATTATGTCGGCGACTCAAAATTACGGCACTGGCCGTCGCAAGACCGCAACCGCACGCGTTTTCCTGCGTCCGGGTACTGGTAACATCTCCATCAACAACCGCACCCTGGACTCGTTCTTCGGTCGCGAAACTGCCCGCATGGTAGTTCGCCAGCCGCTGGAACTGACCGAGACTGTCGAGAAGTTCGACATCTACGTCACCGTCATCGGTGGTGGTGTGAGTGGTCAAGCTGGCGCAATCCGCCACGGTATCACCCGCGCTCTGATGCAGTACGACGAAACCCTGCGTGGCGCTCTGCGCAAAGCTGGCTTCGTTACTCGCGACGCTCGTGAAGTTGAACGTAAGAAAGTTGGTCTGCGTAAAGCGCGTAAGCGTCCGCAGTACTCGAAGCGTTAATTCGCTTTCGTTCAAAAAACGCCCAGACTCCTCACGGAGCTGGGCGTTTTTTTGTGGGCGGCTATTATGAGGTGTGACAACGTGCCACATCCGCGCAAACCACGATTTACAAGGCTTTGCGGTATCCGGAAAAGGTAATTCCCTTGTCACTAGCAGGGCTTTTCTTTACCATCCTGCAGGATTTATAACAACAAGATTTTAAGTAGACGCCTGTTAAAACAGGCCCCTTAGCTGATGGGAGAGGATGGAATGAGCAAGGACGGCGTGAATACAGGCCGGCGGCGCTTCCTCGTGGCGGCCACATCTGTGGTTGGTGCAGCAGGAGTGGTGGGGGCTGCGGTCCCGTTCGTCGGGTCTTGGTCACCGAGTGCCAAGGCTAAAGCCGCAGGCGCACCAGTGAAGGTGAACATCAGCAAGATCGAAGCGGGCCAGCAGATGATTGCCGAGTGGCGAGGTCAGCCCGTATTCATTGTGCGTCGCACACCAGAAATCCTCACCAACCTCGGCAAGCTCACCAGCCAGCTGTCCGACCCGGAATCCAAGGATTCGGTTCAGCCTGCCTATGTTGATCCTGTCGTTCGCTCCATCAAGCCCGAAATCCTGCTGCTTATCGGCATTTGCACCCATCTGGGCTGTTCCCCCACCTTCCGTCCTGAAGTAGCACCTGCCGACTTGGGCAAGGATTGGCTGGGTGGTTATTTCTGCCCTTGTCATGGCTCTCATTACGACCTGGCGGGTCGCGTCTACAAGTCGCAACCTGCGCCTCTGAACCTGCCAGTGCCGCCGCATTCCTACGAGTCGGACACTCTCATCGTCATTGGCGTCGATCAGGAGAAAGCGTGATGAGCAAATTCATGGATTGGATTGATGCCCGTTTCCCCGCGACCAAAATGTGGGAAGACCATCTCAGCAAGTATTACGCGCCCAAAAACTTCAACTTCTTCTATTTCTTCGGCTCGCTGGCGCTGTTGGTGCTGGTCAACCAGATCGTCACCGGCGTCTGGCTGACGATGAGCTATACGCCGTCTGCCGAGGAGGCGTTCGCTTCTGTCGAATACATCATGCGCGATGTCGAGTACGGCTCGATCCTGCGTCTGTTGCATTCAACCGGCGCGTCCGCGTTCTTCATCGTCGTTTACCTGCACATGTTTCGCGGCCTGCTCTATGGTTCGTACCAGAAGCCCCGCGAGCTGGTGTGGATCTTCGGCATGCTGATCTACCTGGCCTTGATGGCCGAAGCCTTCATGGGCTACTTGCTGCCATGGGGCCAGATGTCGTACTGGGGGGCGCAGGTGATCATTTCCCTGTTCGGTGCTATCCCGGTCATCGGCAATGACCTGACCCAATGGATTCGCGGCGATTACCTCATCTCCGGGATCACCCTGAACCGCTTCTTTGCCCTGCATGTAGTGGCATTGCCGATCGTGATTCTGGGCCTTGTGGTGCTGCACATCCTGGCGCTGCACGAAGTCGGCTCGAACAACCCCGACGGCGTCGACATCAAGAAGCACAAGGATGAAAACGGTGTGCCGCTGGACGGCATCGCCTTCCATCCGTACTACACCGTGAAAGATATCGTCGGCGTGGTGGTGTTCCTGTTCATCTTCTGTTCGGTTGTGTTCTTCTTCCCGGAAATGGGCGGTTACTTCCTCGAAAAACCGAACTTTGAAGTGGCGAACGCGTTCAAGACCCCCGAGCATATCGCCCCGGTCTGGTACTTCACGCCGTTCTACGCGATCTTGCGGGCGATACCTGACAAACTCATGGGCGTCATGGCCATGGGCGCGGCGATTGCCGTGCTGTTCGTGCTGCCCTGGCTCGACCGAAGTCCGGTCAAGTCCATGCGGTACAAGGGCTGGTTGAGCAAAATCTGGTTGCTGGTGTTCTGTGTGTCCTTCGTGATCCTGGGTGTGCTGGGCGTTCTGCCACCAAGCCCCGGGCGCGCGTTGCTGTCGCAGGTGTGTACCTTCCTGTACTTCGCCTACTTCATTCTGATGCCGTTCTATACGCGGCTTGAGAAGACCAAACCGGTACCAGAAAGGGTGACTGGCTGATGAAAAAGCTATTTGCTGTGTTGATTCTCGCTGCGTTGCCAGCCCTGTCCTTTGCGGCCGAACACGGCCCTGAGCTGCAGTCTGTTGACATCGATGTCTCCGACAAGGCTGCCATGCAGGACGGTGCCCGCACGTTCGTGAACTACTGCATGGGCTGTCACAGCGCAAAGTTCCAGCGCTATGAGCGTGTCGCCGATGACCTGGGTATCCCCCATGACCTGATGCTGGAGAAACTGGTGTTCACCGGCGCGAAGATTGGTGACCACATGAATATCGGCATGCAGCCAGCCGATGCGAAGGCCTGGTTCGGTGCGGCGCCGCCGGACCTGACCCTGGTTGCCAGGGTGCGTGGCACCGACTGGCTCTACAGCTACCTGCATGCCTTCTACGAAGACCCGACTCGCCCGTGGGGCGTCAACAATAAGGTCTATCCGAACGTCGGCATGCCGAACGTGCTGGCGGGCCTGCAAGGTCGTCAGGTGATCGGTTGCAAGCAGGTGCAGGTGGTCGAGGATGGCAAGAAGCAATACGACCCGCTGACTGGTTCGCCCCTGACCCATGAGGCGTGTGACCAACTGACCATCCTGCCGAAAACCGGCACGCTGAACGAAGAGCAATTCGACGAGAAAGTGAAGAATCTGGTGACCTTCCTCGCTTACTCGGCGAACCCGGTGAAGCTGCAGCATCAGCGCATCGGCACATACGTTTTGCTTTATCTGGCTGTCTTGTTCGTGTTCGCCTACTTGCTCAAGCGCGAATACTGGAAAGACGTTCACTGAGTTTTTTCTCGCCTGTTATAGACAATACGCGCTCTGGGGCGCCTCTTTCAGGTAGCGAATGCAGGGTCGGTTGAGTGGCGGCGGCAAGATTGCAGAATTTACCTCGCGTAAATGAGCTATCTTGTCGCCCGCGACGACTGCTGGCTGTCATGCGGTCGTTATTGGAGGCGCCTTCGGGCGCGTTCGTTTTTCTGCTTTTGAACACTTTAACAAGCGAGGAGGACCGCCATGGGCGTGACCAACCGGTTGGCCTGTTACTCCGACCCCGCCGACCACTATTCCCATCGCGTGCGCATTGTGCTCGCAGAGAAAGGTGTCAGCGCCGAGATCATTGATGTAGTCGCGGGTCGTCATCCGCCTAAATTGATCGAGGTGAATCCGTACGGCAGCGTGCCAACCCTGGTCGATCGCGATCTGGCGTTGTACGAGTCGACGGTGGTGATGGAATATCTGGATGAGCGTTACCCGCATCCACCCTTGCTGCCGGTATACCCGGTGGCGCGTGCCAATAGCCGTCTGCTGATCCACCGGATCCAGCGTGACTGGGTTGGCCTTGTGGATCTGATTCTCGATTCACGCACCAAGGAGCCCGCTCGTGTGCAGGCGCGCAAAGAGTTGCGCGAAAGTCTCACCGGCGTTTCTCCACTGTTTGCGGAAAAACCTTTTTTCCTCAGTGACGAGCAAAGTCTGGTCGATTGCTGTCTATTGCCCATACTCTGGCGTTTGCCCATCCTGGGCATCGAGTTGCCGCGGCCCGCCAAGCCGCTGCTTGATTATATGGAGCGCCAATTTGCGCGCGAGGCATTCCAGGCAAGCCTGTCTGGTGTCGAACGTGACATGCGCTAAGGCTTAAGGAGCCGTTGATGAACTCCAGTCGCCCTTATCTGATTCGTGCTCTGTATGAGTGGATCGTCGATAACGATTGCACCCCGCATATGCTGGTCAATGCGGAATACCCGTCGGTACAGGTCCCACAGGGCTTTGCCAACGATGGACAGATTGTCCTGAACGTATCACCCAGTGCCGTACGGCATTTGCACATGGACAACGAAGCGGTCAGCTTCGAAGGTCGCTTCGGCGGTGTGCCACACACGTTGTACGTGCCTGTTGGCGCGATCCTGGGCATTTACGCGCGGGAGAACGGCCAGGGCATGGTCTTCGATCTGGAGCCTCCCATGGAGGACGATGACGAGATTGAGCCTGAAGACGACGATACGCCTCCGGACAGCGAGCCGCCGCGACCTAGCGGCAGGCCGAGCCTGAAGGTAGTGAAATAAAAAAGGCGACCCCTTCGGGTCGCCTTTTTCATGTCTGGCGCGCTATGAATCAAATGCCAGCCTGGATCAGTCGATGTACTCGAACAGCTTCACGATCTTCTGCACGCCCGATACGCCTTGTACCAGATTGGCGGCGCGGGTTGCCTCATCCTGTGTCAGCAGGCCCAGCAGGTAGACGATACCGTTCTCGGTCACGACCTTGATGCGCGAGCTTGGGATGGTGTTATCCGTCAGCATTTGTGTCTTGATCTTGGTGGTCAGCCAGGCATCGTTGTTGCGTGCCAGGATCGACGACGGCGGCAGCACCTGCAGTTCGTTGTTGACCTTCTTGACCCGTTGAACCGACGCAGCGGCCTGTTCGGCCAGGGCCTTGAGGTCGGCGCGTGGGGTCTGGCCAGCCAGCAGCACGATGCCGTTGAAGCTGGTCACGACGATGTGCGAGCCATCGTCCAGGTCCGGGCTCGCCTTGGCGACGTTAACGGCGACCTTGGTTTCGATCAGTGAGTCGTCGATCTTGCTGCCGAAGGTGCGAGTACCACGATCATCCTGGATGGGGGTGTCGCGGGTTGCAGTCAGAACCGAGCTGCAGCCACTGATACCCAGGCACAGGGTCAGCGCCAGTAGGCTTAGGCGATTAGGGGTCATTCTTCACTCCCGAACAGTTGGCTATCAATAAGGTCACAGAGGCAGTGGATCGCCAGCAGATGGACTTCCTGGATACGTGCGGTGACTTTGGCTGGCACACGAATCTCCACATCTTCAGGCAGCAGCAGCGAAGCCATGTCGCCACCATCGCGGCCGGTCAAGGCTACGACAATCATTTCACGATCATGTGCAGCCTGGATGGCCTGAATGATATTGGCCGAGTTGCCGCTGGTGGAGATCGCCAGCAGAACGTCGCCGGGCTGGCCCAGAGCGCGGATCTGTTTGGAGAAGATCTCGTTGTAACTGTAGTCGTTGGCAATCGAGGTAATGGTCGAGCTGTCGGTGGTCAATGCAATCGCGGGAAGGCTGGGGCGTTCACGTTCGAAGCGATTGAGCAGTTCCGAGGAGAAGTGCTGCGCATCACCGGCCGAGCCGCCATTGCCACACGAAAGCATTTTGCCTTCGTTGAGCAGGGCATTGACCATGACCTGGCTGGCTTGCTCGATGTAGGGGGCAAGCACTTCCATCGCCTGTTGCTTTGTATCGATGCTGGCCTGGAAAAGCTGGCGAATTCGGGATTGCATGTCCATCTACGTGACCTTAAGTGAGGCGGTTGCTCCGGGCACAAAAGTGAGCGGCCCGCAAAGCAAAGAGCAAAATCGGTGTCGAGCGGTGGTCGTGTGCGATACGCCCCGTCGAATCAGCTGTCGAACGCATTCTTGAGCCAGTTCAGCGGTGGTGCGTTGCCGGGGTCGCCCTCGATCGCGACGACATCGAAGCGACACGGTGCGTTGGCCCAGCGGGATTCCTTTTGCAGAAACAATTGCGCGGTAAGAACGAGTTTTTCCTGCTTGCGATAATCGACGCTTTCCAGCGCGCCACCCCAACCGGCGTGACGTCGATAGCGAACTTCGACGAATACTACTGTATCGCCGTCGAGCATGACCAGATCGAGCTCGCCGCGTTTGCATGACCAGTTTTGCGTAATCAGGCGCAGTCCGTGCTGCTGCAAGTGATTCAGGGCGCAGGCCTCAGCCTCGCGCCCTGATTGCTGCCGGGTAGAGCCTTGCATCAAGGTGCGGTGTCCGGCAGGCGCTCGACCTTGCCATCGACGAATTTGGCCCAAGGCAGTTGGCGTTCTATGCGCTGGGTCTGGCTCATGCTCAGGCTGCCGGACAAACCATCGATACGGGTGTCAGGCAGTGCCTTGAGTTGACCCAGGCGCGGCGCCAGGCGATAGGCGTCGATGCCCATGGCGTAAAGGCGGCCCAGGCTGCTGCCGGCTTGCGGCCATTGAGCGGTCACTTGTTGGCGCAACGGGTCGTTGGCGTTGAGCAGCCATGGGGTTTCGCAGAACATCACGCCGTCCAGGTCCTTGTACTGCGCCAGGTCACCGCTGTTAGTGAACAGGTGCGAAGTGGCGTAGACCGGAACGTCACCGGCGTACTGGAACACCATGGTCGGTTTGATCTGCTGTGCCTGTTGAGGCGTGGCTGCCAGGAACATGAAGTCCACGTCCTGACGACGGCTCGGCTGGGCAGCTACCGAAGCACCGGTGGTGCTTTGCAGGCGCTGTGCACGACCTTCGCTATTGCGCAGCTGGAACAACTCAGCCACTTGCCCGGCGAGGGCGACAGGCTGGTCAACATGCTCGGCGCCCAAGAGCTTGCCGCCCTTGGCTTGCCAGCTTTGACGGAAGGCGTCCAGTACGCGGTCGCCCCATTCGCCTCTTGGCACCATGGCCACAGCGCTGCGCTTGCCATCGGCCCACGCACGACGCGCGACTTCACGGGCTTCGTCTTCAGCTGCGAGACCAAATTGATACAGTTGGGCCGGGCCCGCCTGGTTGGTGTCGCTGTAGTTCAGCGCCAGTGTCGGGATCGGCAGCTGCGGACGGCCGTTAAGTTGCTTGACCAGTGGTTTTTCCAGTGGGCCTACCACCAATTGCACGCCTGCGGCCTTGGCCTGGCGATACAGGTCGTCTACCGAGGTCACGCGAGAGCTGTCGAACACGACAATGCTCGGCGGGTTCTGACCGGCTTGTTGAGCTTGGTAGTGAGCGGCCATGAAGCCGTCACGCAACGCCTTGGCAACCGATGCCAGGGGGCCTTCCTGAGGCAGCCACAGGGCAATCTTGTTCAGGGGCTCGCTGGCCAGGGCCTTGAGTTTGACCAGGGCGTCCGGCAGTTGCAGGGCGGCCGGGTGTTTCGGGTTCTGTGCTTTCCAGGTGTCGATGGCTGCCTGTTGCTGCTCCAGCGTGCCTGCGGTCTTGACGGCGCGTGCCAGGCTCAGCCAGCCAGCCAGGTCATCGTTGCCGGTGCTTTGCAACTGCTCTGGAGGAAGCGAGGCGACCAATGCCCAGATGGCGTCATTGTTGGCGTTGGCATCAGCGCCTTGCAGCAGCGGGCCGACGAACACGCGTTCGCTGGCGGCTGGCAGGATCTGGCCGTCGGCCTCCAATGCGCGGGCACGGACCATGTGGGTGCGAATCTGTTGCTCGACAGGCAATTCACCCAGACGCTGCAGGCTTGGATGATTCAGCGCGGCCAGTGCGGCCTTGGGCTGGTTGCGGCCCAGTGCGAGTTCGGCGGACAAGGTGCTGGCAAAAACCTGTTGTGCAGGCTTGAGCTGGTCCAGTTGCACTTGTTCAAGGATATGCGCGGCACGACCGGCGTCTCCCTGCAGGCTGGCCTGGTTGGCTGCGCTCAGGCGAAGCACGGCAGCCTGCTCCGGTGATTTGGCCGCCGAAGCCTGTTCGAGCAACTGCTCGATGCTGGCGTCAGGGGTGCGTGGTAGTTCGCCAAGGCTGGACGAGGGCGAGCTGGCGCAAGCCGCCAACAGGGCAGCCAGGCAGAGGGCAGAGAACAGCCGCAGGCAAGCGATCATGTGTATGTTCCTGATACTCGAGCAAATTAGCGGGGAATTGTACCCAAGCACTGGCCGGGGCGCGATGTTAGTGGCGTGAAAGCAGCGATATTGGTCGTGACAAGGCTCGATTTCGAACATTTGTACGGGTTTCGCGCTAGCGCAGCCGGGTGCTTACTTCCTTTTTTACAGTCTTGCCCGGGCTGGTTACCCTTTCGCGACGACCGTAGTCTGTACAATGCGGTTTTTTGTAAAAACCTTCGTTTTAAAAAACGGTATTAACATGAGGTGTGCGCTTTGACTGCTCCAGGTCCTTTGAATTCCGCTGCGGGCTCGCTTTATGTGGTGGCCACGCCTATCGGTAATCTGGATGACATGAGCGTGCGGGCCTTGAAGGTGTTGCGCGAGGTGGCGTTGATCGCTGCCGAAGACACCCGTCATTCGATGCGCCTGATGCAGCATTTCGGTATCTCCACGCCTTTGGCGGCCTGCCATGAACACAATGAGCGGGACGAGGGTAGTCGTTTTATCACGCGTCTGCTCGCGGGTGATGACGTCGCCCTGATCTCCGATGCCGGTACGCCGCTGATCTCCGACCCGGGCTATCACCTGGTGCGCCAGGCCAGGGCTGCGGGCATTGCCGTGGTGCCGGTGCCGGGGGCGTGCGCCCTTATTGCGGCGTTGTCGGCAGCGGGTTTGCCGTCTGACCGGTTCATTTTTGAAGGTTTCCTGCCCGCCAAGGCAGTAGGGCGTCGCGCTCGCCTGGAGTTGCTCAAGGAGGAGCCGCGCACGCTGATCTTTTATGAGGCGCCGCATCGCATTCTTGAATGTCTTCAGGACCTGGAGTCGGTGTTTGGTGCCGAGCGTCCGGCGTTGCTGGCCCGTGAGCTGACTAAAACATTTGAAACACTTAAAGGGCTGCCGCTCGCCGAATTGCGCGCGTTTGTCGAAAGCGACAGCAATCAGCAGCGCGGCGAGTGCGTGGTGTTGGTGGCAGGTTGGTCGGAGCCTGAAGGTGAGGATGTGATCGGCGCCGAGGCGCGTCGCATTCTGGATTTGCTGCTCGAGGAAATGCCGCTCAAGCGTGCAGCAGCATTGGCTGCGGAAATAACCGGTGTGCGCAAAAATCTGCTTTATCAGGTTGCACTGGATAAGCAGAAAGGCGCATAAGATCTGCTCTTGAGCCGGTCGGCAAAAAAGTACGGGGCGTATTAAAGCTTGTTCTTGAGCCCTCGTACCGCTAACCTTGGCGGCGGAGAGTCGATTGGACAGTCGCTGCCTCTTATTGTTCCGCAATAAGGGGGGGAGGAAAGTCCGGGCTCCATAGGGCGGAGTGCCAGGTAACGCCTGGGAGGCGTGAGCCTACGGAAAGTGCCACAGAAAATAACCGCCTAAGCACTTCGGTGCCGGTAAGGGTGAAAAGGTGCGGTAAGAGCGCACCGCACGTCTGGCAACAGTGCGTGGCAAGGTAAACCCCACTCGGAGCAAGACCAAATAGGGTTCCTAGGCGTGGCCCGCGCTGGAACCGGGTAGGTTGCTAAAGACGTCCAGTGATGGCCGTCGTAGAGGAATGACTGTCCTCGACAGAACCCGGCTTACAGATCGACTCTCCACCTTTTTCATCTCCTCGTTTTTTGCTTGCGACAACCCCTCTCGTAATACCGAAAAAATCTTACAGGTGATAAATCACATTAAGTTCGTGCGTCAGCGTTTTGAGCTGAAACGGCTTTGTCTGTCAGATCTCTCCTATTTTTGCCTTTCTTGCTTCGACACTCATCGTAAATCTCCGTTGTGTAAGGGTTTTCCTTAGGACCGCGCCTTGACGGTGTGGTGGGCGCATTCCTATAGTGTGCGCAAGTGGCAGAAAGTGGCATGAAGTGGGTTTTTTCAGCGCAAAAAGTTAGTATTTGGAGAATGCGCCTGTGTTTCGTGGTGCCAACGCAATCAATCTCGATGCAAAGGGTCGTCTCGCTATGCCGAGCCGGTACCGTGACGAGTTGGATTCGCGTAGCGCCGGCCAGTTAATTGTGACAATTGACGCCGTTGACCCCTGCTTGTGTCTCTATCCGCTGTCCGAGTGGGAACTGATAGAAGCTAAATTGCGTGATCTCGCCACTTTTCGCGAAGAAAACCGCCGTTTACAGCGACTTTTGATTGGTAATGCCGTCGATCTCGAACTCGATGGCAGTGGGCGTTTTCTAGTGCCTCCACGTCTCCGCGAATATGCCAAGTTGGATAAGCGCGTGATGTTGGTTGGCCAGCTCAATAAGTTTCAATTGTGGGATGAGGACGCCTGGAACGCTCTTGCTGATGCGGACCTTGCGGCCATTCAAAAACCGGGCGCGATGCCTGATGAACTGCGTGATTTGATCTTGTGACTATGAATAGCGGCTTTACCCACATCACCGTATTGCTCGAAGAAGCCGTCGAGGCTCTCGCGGTGCGCGCCGATGGCTGCTATCTCGATGGCACCTTTGGTCGCGGCGGTCATAGCCGTTTGATATTAAAGAACCTGGGCCCGGACGGGCATTTACTGGGATTCGACAAAGATCCTCAAGCGATTGCCACCGGGCAAGCGCTAGCGGCCGAAGACGGCCGCTTTGTCATTGTGCAACGCAGCTTTGCCGAGCTTGCCGACGAAGTGCAAAGTCGCGGTCTGGCGGGCAAGGTCAATGGTGTTTTGCTGGACCTGGGTGTGTCGTCCCCGCAGCTGGATGACCCGGAACGCGGCTTCAGTTTCATGAATGATGGCCCGCTGGACATGCGCATGGACCCGAGCCGTGGCGTCAGCGCGGCGGATTTCATCGCCACCGCGTCGGCAGAAGAAATTGCCCGCGTGTTCAAGGAATACGGCGAAGAACGTTTTGCCAAACGCATGGCCAATGCGGTCGTGCAGCGCCGTGAAGTCCAGCCTTTCGAGCGCACCGCTGATCTGGCCGAAGTGCTCAAGGTTGCCAATCCAGCCTGGGAAAAGGGCAAGAACCCGGCTACCCGTGCGTTCCAGGGGCTGCGGATTCACGTCAACAACGAGCTGGGCGATCTGGAAGCAGGCCTTCAGGCGGCTTTGGACACCCTCGAAGTGGGTGGCCGTCTGGTGGTGATCAGCTTCCACTCCCTGGAAGATCGCATCGTCAAGCTGTTCATGCGCAAGCTGGCCAAGGGCGAGGCTGACAACATGCCGCGCGACCTGCCTGTTCGCTTCAAGGCCTTCGAGCCAAAAATCAAAATCCACGGCAAGGCGCAATTCGCCTCGGAAACCGAAACCAAAGCCAATCCACGTTCGCGCAGCGCGGTCATGCGTGTTGCGGAGAAGCTTCGGTGAGCCGCCTGTTCCTCAAGCCTTTGCCGACCGGCAGCTTCATCATGCTGCTGCTGTTCATTGCCGTCCTGATTTCGGCGATCGGTGTGGCGTACAGCGCGCACTGGAACCGCCAGTTATTGAACTCGCTTTATTCCGAACTCAGCGTGCGCGACAAGGCCCAGGCCGAGTGGGGGCGTTTGATTCTCGAGCAGAGCACCTGGACCGCCCATAGCCGAATTGAAGCCCTGGCCACCGAACAACTGAAGATGCGCATCCCCAGCGCTGCCGAAGTGCGGATGGTGGCGCCATGATGAAGCTTGAAGGCGCCCTCTATCCCTGGCGTTTTCGCGTGGTTGTCGGTTTGCTCGCCTTGATGGTGGGCGCAATTTGCTGGCGTATCATCGACCTGCAGGTCATCGACCACACTTTCCTGAAAGAACAGGGTGATGCACGCAGTCTGCGTAACATTCCTATTCCTGCGCACCGCGGCCTGATCACCGACCGCAACGGCGAACCGCTGGCGGTCAGTACGCCTGTGACCACGCTTTGGGCCAACCCCAAGGAAATGCAGCTCGACAAGGAAAAGTGGCCTGCACTGGCGGCCGCACTGGGGCAGGATCCCAAGGCGCTGACCGAGCGGCTGGACTCCCAGGCAAACAAGGAATTCATCTATCTGGTTCGTGGCCTGACACCGGAGCAGGGCCAGGCCGTGCTTGATCTGAAAGTGCCTGGCGTCTACGGCATCGAAGAGTTTCGTCGGTTCTACCCGGCCGGTGACGTGACCGCGCACATGGTGGGCTTCACCGACCTCGACGACCACGGTCGTGAAGGGGTCGAGCTTGCGTACGACGACTGGTTGGCGGGCGTGCCGGGCAAGCGTCAGGTGATCAAGGACCGTCGTGGTCGGTTGATCAAGGACCTGCAGGTCACCAAGAACGCCAAGGCCGGCAAGACCGTGGCCTTGTCCATCGACCTGCGTCTGCAATACCTGGCCACCCGTGAGCTGCGTAACGCCATCGTTGAAAGCGAAGCCAAGGCAGGCAGCCTGGTGATCCTCGACGTCAAGACCGGCGAAGTACTGGCGATGGTCAACTTCCCGACGTACAACCCGAACAACCGCCGCACCATGGTCCCGGCGGCCATGCGTAACCGCGCGATCATCGACGTGTTCGAGCCGGGCTCGACCATGAAGCCGATCTCCATGACGGCTGCGCTGGACAGCGGCCGCTGGAAGCCGACCGACAAGGTCGAGGTTTATCCGGGCACCTTGCAGATCGGTAAATACACCATCCGTGACGTAACCAAGACCGAAGGCCCGATCCTCGACCTGACCGGCATCCTGATCAACTCCAGTAACGTGGGCATGAGCAAGGTCGCCTTCGATATCGGCGGCGAAGCCATTTTCAAGGTCATGCAGCGTGTGGGCCTGGGCCAGTACACGGGTCTGGGTTTCCCGGGCGAGCGTGTTGGCAACCTGCCGAACTACCGGGAGTGGCGCAAGGCTGAAACAGCGACCTTGTCCTACGGCTACGGTTTGTCGGTGACCGCATTGCAACTGGTGCACGCCTACTCGGCGCTCGCCAATAATGGTCGCATCGTGCCGCTGACCATTCTGAAAACCGACACCCCGCCGCCGGCCGTGCAAGCGATCCCGGAAGCCACCGCCAAGACCTTGCAAGGCATGATGCAGCAAGTGATCGAAGACTCTCGCGGCGTATACCGCGCGCGGGTTCCGTCCTATCACGTCGCAGGCAAGAGTGGTACAGCCCGTAAGACGTCGGTGGGGACCAAGGGTTACGAAGAGAACGCCTATCGCTCGTTGTTCGCAGGTTTCGGCCCGATGAGCAACCCGCGTTACGCAATCGTGGTCGTGATCGACCAACCCAGCAAAGGCGGCTACTTCGGTGGTCTGGTTTCGGCACCTGTGTTCAGCAAGGTGATGTCCGGCACGTTGCGGCTGATGAACATCACACCTGACAACCTGGCGCCGACGCCGCAAGGACAGGCCAATGCTGCTGTCCCCGCCAAAGGAGGGCGTGGTTAATGTCTCTTAACCTGAAAAAGATTTTTGCCCATATCGAGCATGATCTGTTGATCCGTGAGTTGACCCTCGACAGCCGCAATGTGCGGGCTGGCGATCTGTTCCTGGCGATTCCGGGCGGTAAGCTCGACGGCCGTGATCACATTGCCGACGCCATTGCCCGTGGCGCGGCGGCCGTGGCCTATGAAGTCGAAGGTGCCACTGTTCTGCCTATCACCGATGTGCCGCTGATCCCGGTCAAGGGCCTGGCTGCGCAGTTGTCCGATATCGCTGGTCGCTTCTATGGCGACCCGAGTCGCAATCTGAATCTGGTGGGCGTGACCGGCACCAACGGCAAGACCAGCGTTACGCAACTGGTTGCCCAGGCACTGGACCTGCTGGGCCAGCATTGCGGCATCGTGGGCACCCTGGGTACCGGTTTCTATGGCGCCCTGCAAAGCGGGCTGCACACCACGCCTGATCCTATCGCCGTACAAGCGACGCTGACGAACCTGAAAAAGGCGGGCGCGCGTGCCGTGGCGATGGAAGTGTCTTCACATGGTCTGGATCAGGGGCGTGCAACCGCCCTGGCATTCGACGTTGCGGTGTTCACCAATCTGTCCCGTGACCATCTGGATTACCACGGCACCATGGAGGCCTACGGCGCAGCCAAGGCCAAGTTGTTTGCCTGGACGGATCTGAGCTGCCGGGTCATCAACCTGGATGACGCATTCGGTCGCGAGTTGGCCGCGCAGAAACTTGAATCGCGCCTGATTACCTACAGCCTGGAAAACCACGACGCCTACCTTTATTGCCGCGATGCGCATTTCGACGATGATGGCGTTTGCGCAACGCTGGTAACGCCACAAGGCGAACACGTGTTGCGCAGTGCGTTGCTGGGTCGCTTCAACCTGAGCAATGTGCTGGCTGCGGTCGGCGCCTTGCTGGGCCTGGATTACGCCCTGGACGAAATCCTCAAAGTGCTGCCAGACCTGGAGGGACCGGTGGGTCGCATGCAGCGTCTGGGCGGCGGTGCGCAGCCATTGGTGGTGGTCGATTACGCCCACACCCCGGATGCGCTGGAAAAAGTTCTCGAGGCCCTGCGCCCCCACGCCAAGGGCCGTTTGTTGTGCCTGTTCGGTTGCGGCGGTGATCGGGATCGCGGCAAGCGTCCGCTGATGGCCGAAGTGGTCGAGCGTCTGGCCGATGGCGTACTGGTCACCGATGACAACCCGCGTACAGAAGCCCCGTCCGTCATTTTCGATGACATTCGTGTGGGCTTCGTGGCGGCTGACAAGGTGACGTTCGTCGCTGGTCGCGGTCAGGCCATCGCTCAACTGATTGCCAGTGCCCAGGCCAACGATGTGGTCGTGCTGGCGGGTAAAGGCCACGAGGACTATCAGGAAATCAACGGCAAGCGCCACGCCTTCTCCGACCTGGAAGAAGCGGGCAAAGCCCTGGCTGCATGGGAGGTGGCGCATGTTTAAGCCGCTGTCTTTCAGTGAATTGGCGCTGGTGCTCGATGGTCGTCATGTGGGGGCCGATTGCAGCTTTACCGGTGTCAGTATCGACAGCCGCTCTATCGTGCCGGGGCAGTTGTTTATCGCGCTGACCGGTCCGAATTTCGATGGGCACGACTACCTGGCCCAGGTCGCTGCCAAAGGTGCGGTCGGGGCATTGGTTGATCGTGAAGTTGAAGGCGCGCCGCTGCCACAACTGGTGGTCAGCGATACCCGCAAGGCCCTGGGGCAACTGGGCGCGCTGAATCGCAACGCATTTGTCGACAAGCCGGTTGCGGCCATGACTGGCTCCAGTGGCAAGACCACGGTCAAGGAAATGCTCGCCAGCATCCTGCGCACGCGCGGTACGGTGCTCGCGACTCGCGGCAACCTGAACAACGAGCTGGGCGTGCCCCTGACACTGCTTGAACTGGCACCCGAGCATGCCGCTGCGGTGATCGAACTGGGCGCTTC
>Ga0209848_1000014_pt1 | contig 107428 bp, 77 predicted proteins | sample OrgsoiDNA_201062_FD_185810 | JGI IMG/M metagenome (GOLD analysis project Ga0209848, IMG submission 185810) | Permafrost soil microbial communities from the Arctic, to analyse light accelerated degradation of dissolved organic matter (DOM) -... | ecosystem: Environmental > Terrestrial > Soil >...
GATTAGTATTTAATGCGCAATCGTCTTCACTGATAAATCTTGGCAGTGAGTCAACAAGGTCAATGAAAGAATTCAGTGCGGCAACCACTTGCTTACGTTCGGCGTATGTCAATTCCGAAAACTTCATTTCAACATGGCGAGTTTTTAAGCCTGCATGGAAGCAAATCGTTTTACGCATATGTGGCGGACTTTCGTCAAATGCTTCCTGCGCTGCATTCTTTCGGAACGGAAACATTTCTTTAATACGAGAAAGATGTTTAATTCCGATTTCTCTTTGTCTTTCGTTTGCTAATAACATCTGGACCTCAACTAAATAAGCTTTTCAAAAGCAGCTTTCTTTTCGCTGGAGTTGATACAGTGCCAAATCCAACCTGACCCGGTGCGGGGTTCCAGCGCCCCCCGCTTGGCAACTCAATCCAACCGTGACCAAAATGACGCGCTGGTGATTGCTGCTTTAACAATGGGGCAATTGAGATCACCATATTCAAACCATCCCATTAGTAGCGACACTCGCGACAGCTGCCGCAGCGGAGGCCAAAGCCGGTGAGCCATCTATACGTTGCTGAATGGCTAAACCGATCAGCGAAAGATGACGAATGCCCGCATTAACGCTTTCGATAATTGCGTTTTTGGATTGTCGTGTCTGGCGTTCTGACGATGCTGCACCGGCAGCAACCGAACCCAAGGCAGCAGTAGCGTGAAGTGTATAGGTAGCAATACTCCCCTCGGCCAACTCATTAACCGGAACCGCAGGCATACATTTCATCTGTGCCAACACCCCATCGATCAGGGTCGCATCTTCAGTAACATCAGTTATCACGGCGATTTCAATGGCTGTGAGCTGATGCACCTGATCAGGATTCAGCTTGTTACGCAGAGTCTGTTCTTTCATTCCAATACTGCGAGCAAGTTTCGACAGGTTGTGACGTAAAGCAAAAGCACGGCACGCGTTATCGAAAAACGGCTGGTTGGAAACCTGAAAATCAAACATGTTTACCTCCCGTAATTCACATAATGTGAATTAAGCACCGATAATGATTTGAAATCGTGAATGGCCAAGATTCTTTTTGGCTTCCATTTCTTTGTAACGGGCATACAGGATTTTGATAGGACCACCTGCACGCTTGTTACCTTTCTTAATGGTGCGCGGTTCGATGGGAATACGAGGGTTTTCGCCGGTTGTCTGGCGATATACGGTGCGAACGGACACACCTTCGAGTACCGCGAATTCTTCTGGGTGTACTGTTGCACGGGGGATCTTGATTGTAATGAGAGCTGTCATAATGCATCATTTCCTGTTTAGTCATTTATCCGTCATTGATTGTCACTGTTTGCCAACTTTTGCCATCAATGATTCAGGCTTAACCGCACTTTAATGCGTAAAAGCGCATTAATCAATACGCAGGTACGTATTTTATGGAAAAAGATGCAGGAATAAGTAACGAAGATGTTCTTAACCGAATCTGCGAGGCATACGGATTTAACCAGAAAATCCAGCTAGCTAGGCACTTTAATATTGCTGCAAGCTCCCTTCAAAACCGCTATACACGCGGTTCCATCTCCTATGACTTCATTGTTCACTGCTCTTTGGAAACAGGGACGGATACACGCTGGTTACTGACCGGAAAAGGTAACAGTTCAAAAGGTGAAAGCAGTACTTCAAATACCCAAAATGCTTCTTCAAGACTTGAATTATTCACTTTAAGTGAAGGAAAACTCACTGAAGACGGTATATTGAATATTGATCACAAGCTTTTTAGTAAACCTCTTATTCACCCGATCTGCGTTAAGTCCGATGGAAAGACCCATGTGGTCGAAAAGGATGCTTCCCTTTCTGATGGGACGTGGTTGGTCAATGTAGAAGGTTCAATCAGCATTCGGGACTTAACTTTATTACCGGCAAGAAAACTGCACGTTGCTGGCGGAAAAGTCCCCTTTGAATGCGGCATTGATGAGATCAAAACTCTTGGGCGCGTTGTCGGGACTTATGCAGAGGTAAACTGATGGCTCTCAGGAAACAAGCTGATGGATGGTGGCTATGCGAGCTGTACCCGAACGGCGCAAAAGGGAAACGTATACGTAAAAAGTTTGCGACCAAAGGCGAGGCAATAGCCTTCGAGCAACACACGATCACCAAACCGTGGCAGGAAGAAAAGGAAGATAACCGCACTCTGCTGGAATTGGTCAAAGCTTGGTACAGCGCGCATGGAATTACGTTAAAGGATGGGGAACGGCGGCAGACCGCAATGACTCATGCCTATGAGTGCATGGGTCAGCCGCTCGCACGGGAGTTTGATGCTCAGATGTTCTCCCGTTATCGGGAAAAACGCCTGTCGGGTGATTACGCGCGGTCAAATCGAGTAAAGAAGGTTGCACCAAGAACCATCAATCTTGAGCTGGCGTATTTTAGAGCTGTTTTTAATGAGCTTGGCCGTTTGGGTGAATGGAAAGGCGAAAACCCGATCAAGAATGTGCGCCCTTTCCGCACAGAAGAAAGCGAGATGGCCTTTTTGACAAAAGACCAGATTGGGCAGTTATTGGATGAATGCGGCAGAGAAGACAATACTGACCTCGTTTGCATTGTTAAATTATGCCTGTCAACCGGGGCACGCTGGTCCGAGGCTGAAGAACTGAATAAAAGCCAGATCACCAAATGCAAAGTCACTTACATCAAGACCAAAGGCCGAAAAAATAGAACCATTCCAATCAGTGAAAGCCTTCATAGCTCTTTGCCGGAAGTGAAAAAAGGCAGATTATTTAAAAATTGCTATGGCGCATTCCGTTCTGCACTAGAACGTACAGATATTGAGTTGCCCGCCGGTCAGCTAACACACGTCCTGCGTCACACTTTCGCGTCCCACTTTATGATGAATGGTGGGAATATTTTAGTTCTGCAAAGAGTACTTGGTCACACCGATATCAAAATGACAATGCGTTATGCACACTTCGCACCTGAACATCTAGAAGAGGCTCTGAAATTAAACCCTTTAGACACTTTGAAAAATAAGTAGGGTAAGCCTACTTATTCCTCATCAGAATCTAGCTCAAAATCAGGTTCTATGTATCCGTAATGAATTCGCCTTATTTTGTCTAAAAGTTCAACATCGTCAACTTCAAAGGAACCCTCTGATTCACCATCATATTCACTATAATCTCCAACTAGTGTTATTAAAATTCTAGTTTCAAAAAATTCAGTAACTTCGCTAGTTACTGAATCCAAATAAACATTATCTTTATCTATTGAATCATAAGCATAAAGTGAAAACTGACCTTCGGCTGAAAATTCAATTTCAACCATAGCTTCTAAAATAGTTTGTTTGTTTTTATTATAAATAACCTTGAATGAATCTTCGATAAAGTTAAAATCGATGAATTTTAATTGACAGCCATCTGGCTCCCAAACCAATGGAGAATCAGCATCCTGATCTGGATACATATTTGTGATCCCAGCATCAAGAAACTCACCGACTTCTTTCTTAAAATCAATCGAATCATCTTCATGAATATCTTTTTCTAGCCTTGCTACTAGATTATAAAGTTTATTCTCAAAATCATTAAAATATGCGAGTGCATCCCCAAGATCTTCATAATAGTCAATTAGATCTGACTTTTCACAATAGTTTTTCCAATCATTGTCTTTTGCAACCGCATAAACTATTTCCGAATTTTTTTTCGCCCAAGATTCGACGGCCATCAAAGTTATAGCATCAGGAAATTCATTTTTCTTTTTCCCAGTTTCAGCAAATGGCGGTTCATTACCGAAATACTTACCAAGTAATTCTGTTACAGAAAGATGATCACCTGAATTAATAGTTATTGCTCCTGTTACTTCAATAAACCCTTGAAGTCTTCTTTCAGCACTATCCTCAACACCTTGACTATCAAGTAATAATGCTTTTGCCGAAGCGAGTTCCTGACCTTCGTAAAACAAATGATCATCAGCATCGTCTAATGACTTTTCTAAAGAAGCTCGGCTAGCTTTCACTTTTTGTTCGAGATGATTTTTTAGCTCACCTATTATTACATCAGGAATTAAGAACTTCGTGCGCGCATCTTTAAATTGAGTTAGCTTCCCAAGTAACCCTTTTTCTAGACGAAGACCATTACCATCATAAATTGATGTATCTATTAAGATCGCAGTGTATTTTTTTTCAGTCATGAAACCCCTCATCCATAGAGCACTTACGATGAACTATATTGCTATGTAACATGGATGAATTATTTTTAAAAGGCAACCTCGTGTTCCGACTTTTTAGACTATGTTCGACCACTATCTGACAAACCATCCATTGCGCCCCTCCAAGAAAGTGGCGATAAAGTGGCGACGCAGATGGAGTAAACAGGTAATTCATGGCAATCAGTGTCGCTCTATGTCACTGTAATAAAAGATAAATGGCTGTTTTATATAGTCTTCAGTTGATACTCATAATCGCTTGGTCACTGGTTCAAGTCCAGTAGGGGCCACCCAATTTTAGCTTTAAATTCATATAATTAAGCCACTTCTATCGGAGTGGCTTTTTTGTTTTATAGCGATAATGGGCCGCAGTAACGACGGCTAAAAATCTAACCCCGAATCTTCCGCTCAATCACTTTTTCTTTCTCTGCATCATAATACCGGCTCGGCCAGATCTCTTTGGGCGGTACTTTTAATGCGTCGGCGATCAGCTTTTCCCCTTTCGGCCAGGGGCGGCTTAGTGCGTTGGCGAGTGTCGATGAAGCCAGGCCAGATTCACGCGAGAGTGCGGCGAGCGTAGTGCCCTTTTTACGTAATCCGGCGATGATGTCTGCGGGGTGCCAGTCGGGTTTGATTTTCATTGCGCACCGCCTTTAGTCACAGAAAAAACAGTGAGAAACGGCAGGAAGGTCGGGCTGTGGGATGTTTTTGTCATAATGCAGCTTCCGGTAGATTAAGTAGAAGCTACCCCCAGAGTTGATAATCTCTTGGGTGGTAGCCCAGACGAGGTTATCAACACCGGCTCTACTGGAATACCGGCCTGACCGAAGTCAGCCTCGCCTGAGCCACCATAGAACATTACAAGCATTGTTTGAAAATTAAGCAAGTAACGGGTGTGCTAAAGCATCGCCACTAAGTCCGCGTTTTAAATGCGCTTAGTGTCGCCAGTAGAAAGGCCTACAGGTTGATAATCCCGGCTGCGGATTTTGCCGCAGCGACGCCACTATACCGAAGTCAGAATAAGTAACCAAGTCAGCGAAATGCGTTTTGCGAGACGTATTCCAATGCCGCATAAAAAACCATCATATGTTATTTTTGCACTTAATGGCGGTGCAAAAATCAGTTTATACTTTTGCAAACTAACCGAAAAGGAGAGCGGTGACGTGAATGATAAAAATGAGGACTCTCAGTCATTTCCGGGATCAATGGTTGGAGGTTTTTTTTCATACGGCTAAAAGCCACCGAAGAATGCCTGCTGATCTAATGTCTGTGCTGGCGAGGAAGTTGGACATCATTAATGCGACCGCTAGTTACAGGGATTTACGCTCGCCGCCGTCAAACCGTTATGAAGAATTATCACCACCACTGAATGAATATTCATCCATCAGAGTGAATGGCCAATATCGACTGATATTTATCTGGCGTGATGGAAAAGCCTGCAATGTGTACTTTGATTCACAGGCTTACACAAAACACAGATAAGTCGTCGGTAATATATTCATTAATAAGTAAGGATCACCGCATGGTACAGGCACAACGCAAACCCACCTCTGTGGGTGACATTTTGTTGTATGAGTTTCTCGAGCCTACCGGCATGAAAATTAACCAGTTAGCAAAAATGCTGCGCGTGCACCGCAATACTGTCAGCGCGCTGGTTAATAACAATCGTAAGTTAACCACTGATATGGCGTTCAGACTCGCAAAAGCTTTTGATACCACTGAAGAATTTTGGCTGAATCTCCAAACCAATGTGGATATCTGGGAAGTTATGAACGATAACCGTATTCAGGAAGAGATCGACCGGATCCTGCCAGTTGATGAGTTTATCAAACAGAGAAATGCCGCTCAGGATGTTGCGTAGCAGGCAATATTCGCCGTACCCAGCGTTCACTCACAAAAAAGCTGCCCCTATCGGCAGCTTTTCTATTAAACCTGAATTAAACCCTACTTCAACCCCATCTGCCCGCGCAGCTCCGCTTTTGCAGCGTCGAATTCTGTCTGGAATTCCGGCTGTTCGGCCATCTTCTGGGCGATAAGTGCTGCGCCAGTGCGGCTCATGACGGTGTCAGAGCGGTAGTGGAAACCCGCCACTAAACGGTTCTCGGCGTAGCCTGCAGCACGAGTGAACAGTTCGTTGCGTTTTTCCGGCACCATGTCAGCCAGAACGGTTGCCATCAGGTAGCCCACGGTAGAGTGACCGGACGGCCATGAGCCCGATGTTGATTTTTTCAGCAATGGATGAATTTGCTCATCCAGCATGTACGGACGCGGACGGTGAAAGAACTTCTTGGCGGAGTCATCCACCACGTCTTCCGTTACCACGACGCGGGCAAACAGCGCCGCCACTTTTGGCAATTTATCAGCGGTGAACTCAGGGCCCATCACATCGGCAAAGCGCCAGACATCTTCCTGCGCATCAGCAATTGCGGCCTTTTCCTGCTCAGGTGTGCGGCTAGCCTGAATGGCCAGCAACTCTTTCAGTTCAGCTTTGGTCTGGGCTGAATCATCCGCCGGTGGCGCTGGCAGATACTGACTGAGATCAACCTCTTTGCTGGTGATAAAAGGTTTGGCTTCTTCCGCAGCCTGCACGGTAAACGCCGCGGAGGTGAAGGTTAAAAACAGTAATGCGACAAGGGACTTATGCAAAGGAGTGCTCCTGATGTTTTTTTGGAATATCAGGAGAGTAATGAGTCAGTGTGACAGCTTTATGACATCGCCCCGCCATGAGAGCGGGGCACGGGAGGTTTAGGCTAAAAGCGTACGGACAAAGTCTTCAATCTCTTTATTCTGGCCGTTTTCAAACAGGCATTTTTGGAAACGCGGACCGCTGACGGCGGTTTTCACCAGTTCCTGATCAATAGCGCGCAGGGTGTCGAGGTAGTTCTCTTTCACCACGGCAGCTTTAACCTGATTGAGGATCCCGGCATTGCGCACCTGCGGCTCTTTACGATCCGCCGGATAGCCTTCGCCTTTCACGCCGGTGAACGCTTTCTCAAAAATGAAGCGCACATTCAGCTCGGCGCCCCAACCGTAGCCTTTAGCGAACGGCAGTGACAACGCATTGCCGTTGTTGATCTGGGCGAACAGGTAAGCATCGGCCGGGTCGATGCAGTAACCGCAAATCACACCCGGATGAATATTCAGCGACATCATCGCACCCTGCCCGGTACCGCAGCCGGTGACCACAAAATCCACCGCTTTGGCGTTGAGCAAAATGCTCGCCATGATGCCTAGGTGAATGTAGGTCAGATGGTGGTCCTGCTCGTCGCTCATGCCGACGTTGTAAACCGGGTAAGATTTCTCATCCGCCACGGTTTTCAGCTCTTTCAGAACCGATGCGTTTTTAGCGGCCTGGCTGTTTTCCATCATCAATGCAATTTTCATGTTCGCTCCAATTAATAAAACACCGTTTCATTTTTTAAATGATAGCGTTTTATTGCGATGTTGAACAGCGTCATTGCGTGATATGGCTCCCAAACTTAACCCAGCAGCGGCGGTTTTCCGGCCAGCACAATGCCCATTCCAGTTCGATTTATCCTTAAATATAGGCATGATGTGGCCAGGCGGTACAGCAGGATAGTGACTATTCATGGTGATAATTGGCGAGGTCAACGCTAACGTGCGTTTGGGTATAACTGAGACTGTCAGACAGCCATATTTGCGGAGATTTTTCCACCGGGGGTTAACTGATCCTTGTCTTTAATAGATATTGCTTATATCAAAAAAACACGAATTCATGTGTTTTATTCGCCCCTAAGTATAAAGGGGCGAATAAAATAATAAGCAGTATCGAAATCAAAGAACGGTTCCCCCTTGCCGGGGGAGCTTAGCGATCAGTGCTTAACGCTTTCGATAAAGGTCTTACGGGCGGTTTTCGAACCCAGACGTTCGGCTTCATCCAGCAGTTTCAGGGCCTTATCGACATCACCGGCTTTCACGGCTTTCTTAATCGCGTCGTTAAAATAGGTTTCAGAATCCGACAGCAGCGGCTCGGCCGGTTTAGCCGGTGCGGCTGGAGCAGCGGCGCGCGCAGCCGGTGACTGACCGACGACAACCGGCGCGGCGGCAGGTGCATCTTCGGCGCTGTTAAAGCTCAGTGCCTGGCCAATCATGATGTTGCCGGACTTCTGCTCGGCGCGAACTTTAATGCTCAGCATGCCAGACGGCGTGTGGCGGGCTACCGGGTCCGGGATATCCGGCACCGCGTTACCGACACCAGCGGCATAGGCTTTAGCCGGGTTGGTCATCTGGGTGGTTTCAGCCAGATCCTGCTTCGTGGTGTACACCAGCAGGTAAATTTGTTTCTGACCCAGCGCTGGCGTCAGTTTCAGGGTGCCTTCCAGACGGTCGCTGGAGACGATCCCTGGTTTTTCATACGGGAAGTAGCTCGACGGGTAATAAGCCGCCGGACGCATCTGTTCGTCCAGCACCAGCACATTCGGCGCATACACCGTTTTACCGGTCGCGATGCTGGTCAGGGTGATTTCGAGCGATCCCCGGTCCGCTGGCAGCGCAAATGCACCTACCGCGCCCTGAATATCGCCCTGATTAATTTGCACGCCCGACGTACTCAGCGTGACATCCTGCGTCACCGGCGGAACCAGCGGCGTCCACGATAAATTATGTAAAGTCTGAGCCGAGATCACCGGTGCAATCGACGCATCATTTTGCGCCGCATTCACTCCGGCAGGGACAGCAGCCATCAGGCTCAGCGACAGACACAGTGACAGCAGATTTTTTTTCATCGTTATTTCCTTTTGAATCACCATGAAGGCTGGCGGTCAGCCGAAACATCCCGCCAGCCAGCACATCTTAAAGCCAATATAGAACTCGGCTTTTCCCTATAGCCTTCGTGTTGTGGGAAGGCGGCAACCGGCCAAGTTCCCGGGAGCGTACATAAGTACGTGACCGGGGCGAGGACGGGCAGCCAACGCCCCCACAGCGCGAAGGAGGACGGGAAAAGTTACCACCAGATTTCCATTTGGGCGCCGAAGGTTACTTCACTGTCATTACCGCGGCTGAAAGTACGGGTGCTGGTGTCGTTCATAGCCAGACCGTTGTTTGCGCCGCTGTCAGTGTCGTAACCCCATTTTTCATCCCAGTTGGCATACGTCGCGAAGACACGAATGGCCGGGCGTGACCAGATACTGTTACCCGCCTGCCACTGTTGCGCCAGCGTCACTTTGTACTGACCGTTGGTATCGCTGGTCCGCTGGGATTTCACGTTGTCATAACCGACTTCCAGCAGGGTGCTCATGATTGGCGTCCATTTGTACATCGGGCGCACACCCACGGTGTACCAGGTGGTGCCGTTGTTGTTGTCACGGTCCACGTCCTGGTACATCGCCACGTACATCAGGCTCCAGGTGTCGTTGAAGTCGATAGCACCATGGTCAATGACACGCACCATGTGACCATTGTTGTTAATGCTGGCACCGTTTGAGTGGCCCGTTGCCGCACCGCTGGTCGGGTCGGTCATTGAGTCAGTGGCGTATTGCAGGACAAATTTGTTATAGCCGTTATAGATGCTTTGCGTGTGTTCCGCCGTCAGCATCGCGCCGTCTTTGGTGGCATCGTCAGAGAGTGAATAGCCATCGCGCGCATTGGCACGGCCATAATCCACACCCAGCTCCAGCACACCGCCCGGGTTGATATTCATACCGGCAAGACGCACGTCGAAGACGTCGTTGGAGGTCGGCATTTCGTTACGCTGGTCGGCGATATAGCCGTAAGAGCCGCCGCTTTCGGTGTTACGCGTTGCCGCGATGGACAATTTACCGAAGCCCAGATCAACATCTTCCAGACCCGCACCTGGGCCGGAGATATCCCAGTAGTAGAAGTCGATCATGTGGACGTCATGACGCTGGTAGAAACGTTTACCGGCCCACATGGTGGAGCCTGGCAGCCATTCGATCAGGTTCTTACCTTTAACGTTCGCTTCACGGAAAGCCGGATCGGTTGACTCCCAGTCGTTCTGTTGTGACACGGAGTACGCCACGTTGGTGTCGAAGTAGAAGCTCTTATCCCCTTCTTTCCATACTTCCTGTCCAAGCTTTAACTCAGCATAGGTTTCACATTCGTTACCCAGACGGTATTTGCTGTCAGCACCCGTTGCCTTGAAACATTGTTGCTCGCCGCCGCTGCCGGTCCAGCCAATGCCGGAACGCGCATAACCGGTGAAGTCCACTGCCATTGCCGGTGTAGAAAGAATACCCGCCGCAACAGCCAGCGGCAGAGAGTATTTACGCAGAGTTATCATCATTGTTCTCCTGTAGGGGGATGCGTGCTTTAAACGCCCGGCTCTGGGTGTAGCCGTCGGCACGCAGTCCCGTCCTCGCGGAACAAGTGACAGCGATGTGGCGGCAAGCCAATAGCGAATGTTGCACCTTCTTCTACCAGCACCACGTCGTTCTGGCGGTACACCAGGTTTTGACGAATTGCCGGGATCTCGATATGAATCTGGGTTTCGTTGCCGAGCTGTTCGACCACCTGCACCACACCGGACAGCGTCACTTCTGCGATATCGCTCGGTAATAAGTGTTCAGGGCGGATCCCCAGAGACAGGTTTGAACCGACCGTGACCTCGTGACCTTCCACCGGCAGCCAGATGCGCTGACGGTCAGGCAGTTCGATTTGCACACGCTCGGGTTCAGCACCGGTGACTTTCACCGGCAGGAAATTCATTTTTGGTGAGCCGATAAACCCGGCCACAAAGCGGTTGGCTGGGTAGTGGTAAAGCGCGAGAGGCTTACCGATTTGCGCCACGCGACCGGCGTCCAGCACCACGATTTTGTCGGCCAGGGTCATGGCTTCGACCTGGTCATGAGTGACGTAAATCATGGTGCGTTTCAGGCGCTTATGCAGACGGGAGATCTCAATGCGCATCTGCACACGCAGCGCCGCATCGAGGTTAGAAAGGGGTTCATCGAGCAAAAATACGTTGGGTTCTGCCACCAGCGTGCGGCCAATCGCCACGCGCTGACGCTGCCCGCCGGAGAGCGCTTTCGGGCGGCGGTCCAGCAGGTGCGCCAGTTGCAGGATCTCGGCCACCTGATTGACCCGCTGGGTAATTTCGGCTTTTTTAGTGCCGGCCAGTTTCAGGCCAAAAGACATGTTCTCCGCCACCGACAGGTGGGGATAAAGGGCGTAGGACTGAAACACCATCCCGATGCCGCGTTCAGCCGGCGGGACTTCATTCATGCGCTGTCCACCAATCAGCAATTCGCCGGAGGTAATGTCTTCAAGACCAGCAATCATGCGTAACAGGGTGGATTTCCCGCAACCGGATGGCCCGACAAATACCACAAACTCGCCCTCTTCAATCTCAATGTTCACGTCTTTTGAGATCACGGTGTCGCCAAAGGCTTTGTAGAGATTACGAAGTGATACGCCCGCCATACCCGACTCCTGAACTGACTGGTAAAAATGTCCTGTGAGGCAAGGCAACGACGAGGTGATGTGCCTTGTCAGCAAGGAAACTGAATGTCAGCAAGAGTGAGGGAACAGGCAGGTTTGGTAATCATCCGTAACAAAGTTTTTCATGGGGGAGGAGGAAGGAGGATGAGCATTTTGCGTAACCGGCTGAAAGTTCATAGCAAAGATCAAATTCGTGATCTGAATGGCAAAATACGACCCATATTTTTGAGTGATACCCCACAGAAAGCCCAGCAGTGTTAACTGGATCACACAACCAGAGCCGGGGGCGTAGAGAGGGGGATGATGAAGCCGCACGGCCTTATCGCCGACACTGGTCCGGCAAGCTTTTCTTATTTCCTCTAAGAACACGAACATCGAATAAGAACCCGACTCCCTACCGGACCTAAAAGGATTGGACTATGACTCTCAGCATCAAGACTCTTCATATAAAAACATTGGTCAAACACACTCTGGCCGTTTCGGCGTTGGCCACGCTGGTGTTGTCCTCTTCCGCGTTTGCCAAAATTGAAGAAGGCAAACTGGTTATCTGGATCAACGGTGACAAGGGCTACAACGGCCTGGCGGAAGTCGGTAAAAAGTTCGAAAAAGACACCGGCATTAAAGTCTCAATAGAACACCCGGATAAACTGGAAGAGAAATATCCGCAGGTGGCGGCTACCGGCGACGGCCCGGACATCATTTTCTGGGCGCATGACCGTTTTGGCGGCTACGCACAGTCTGGCCTGCTGGCTGAAATCAGCCCGGATCAGGCGTTCAAAGATAAACTCTTCCCGTTCACCTGGGACGCCGTCACCTACAACGGCAAGCTGATTGGCTATCCGGTATCCGTCGAAGCGCTGTCACTGATTTATAACAAAGACATTATCAAAGAAGCCCCGAAGACCTGGGAAGAGATCCCGGCGCTGGACAAAGAGCTGCGCGCCAAGGGTAAAAGCGCCATCATGTGGAACCTGCAAGAACCCTACTTCACCTGGCCAATCATCGCTGCTGACGGCGGCTATGCGTACAAATACGAGAACGGCAAATACAACATCAAAGACACCGGCGTCAACAACGCAGGTTCGCAGGCTGGCCTGCAGTTCATCATCGATCTGGTGAAGAATAAGCACATCAACGCCGACACCGATTACTCCATCGCCGAAGCGGCCTTCAACAAAGGCCAGACCGCGATGACCATCGATGGCCCATGGGCGTGGTCGAATATCGATAAGAGCAAAATCAACTACGGCGTCACCCTGCTGCCTACCTTCCACGGTAAGCCATCCAAGCCATTTGTCGGTGTGCTGACGGCGGGGATTAACGCGGCCAGCCCGAACAAGGAGCTCGCCAAAGAGTTCCTCGAAAACTACCTGATGACCAATGAAGGCCTGGCCGCTGTCAATAAAGACAAACCGCTGGGTGCCGTCGCACTGAAGTCTTATCAGGAACAGCTGGAAAAAGATCCGCGCATCGCCGCCACCATGGCGAACTCCAAAACGGGTGAAATCATGCCAAATATCCCGCAGATGAGTGCTTTCTGGTACGCCGAACGCAGCGCCATTATCAACGCCATTAACGGCCGTCAGACCGTGCAGCAAGCACTGAAAGAAGCCGAAACCCGCGTCACCAAATAACACGTAAAAACTGGCGTGAAGCGCATTACCGCCTTCACGCCACAGCTTCAACCTGAAGGATGACGAGTCTATGCAAGCAGCTCAAACCGGACTGCCTCTTCGCAAAAAACGGCAGATAAGCGATGTCCTGAAATGGCTGATTGTCGGCCTGTTCGCCCTGATCACCGGTTACCTGATCGTACTGATGTATGCCCAGGGGGAATATTTGTTTGCCATGCTGACGCTGCTGCTCTCCTCCGTCGGCCTGTATATTTACGCCAACCGCCGAGCGTATTCATGGCGCTACGTCTATCCCGGCCTCGCCGGTATGTCGTTATTCGTGCTGTTCCCGCTGGTGTGTACCATTTTTATCGCCTTCACCAACTACAGCAGCACCAACCAGCTGACCTTCGAACGTGCGCAGTCGGTGCTGATGGACCGCCAGTTCCAGGCCGATAAAGCCTACACCTTTGGCCTTTACCCTGCCGGAGCCACTCAGTGGCGTCTGGCGCTGAGCATACCGGACAGCGGTGACACACTGGTCTCCGCCCCCTTTGAGTTCAACGCCACCACGCCACAAACCCTGACCCTCGCGCCAGACGCGATGCCGCAGGGCGAAAAAGCCGGGCTGCGGGTGATCACCCAAAACCGCCAGGCGCTGGGGCAACTGACCGCCAAACTGCCCGATGGCGAAACGCTGCGCATGAGTTCTCTGCGCCAGTTCTCCGGCAGCCAGCCGCTGTACAAAAAAGCCGATGATGGCAAACAGCTGACCAACGTGCAGACCGGCGTGATTTACCGCCCTAACATGGAGAGCGGTTTTTATCAGGCGGTGAATGCTCAGGGCGAATGGCAGGCAGAAAAACTCAGCCCCGGTTATACCGTGAATATCGGCTGGGCCAACTTCCTGCGCGTACTGCATGACGACGGCATCCAGAAGCCGTTCCTGTCGATCTTCGTCTGGACCATTATTTTCTCGCTGCTGACCGTGGTGCTGACCGTGGCCGTCGGCATGGTGCTGGCCTGCGTGGTGCAGTGGGAGGAGCTGAAAGGCAAAGCGGTTTACCGCGTGCTGCTGATCCTGCCCTACGCGGTACCGGCATTTATTTCGATTCTGATTTTCAAAGGGTTATTCAACCAGAGTTTCGGCGAAATCAACCTGATGCTCAGCAGCCTGTTTGGCATCAAACCGGCGTGGTTCAGCGACCCGATGACCGCCAAAACCATGATCATCATCGTCAATACCTGGCTGGGATATCCGTACATGATGATCCTGTGTATGGGCCTGCTGAAAGCCGTGCCGGACGATCTCTATGAAGCGTCCGCGATGGACGGCGCCACGCCGATGCAGAACTTCTTCCGCATCACGCTGCCGCTGCTGATAAAGCCGCTGACGCCGCTGATGATCGCCAGTTTTGCTTTTAACTTTAATAACTTCGTGCTGATCCAGCTGCTGACCAACGGCGGCCCGGATATGCTCGGCACCACCACGCCAGCCGGCCACACCGATCTGCTGGTCAGCTACACCTACCGCATCGCCTTTGAAGGCGGCGGCGGGCAGGACTTCGGGCTGGCGGCGGCCATCGCCACGCTGATTTTCATTTTGGTCGGCGCACTCGCCATCATCAATCTGAAAGCTTCACGTATGAAATTCGACTAAGGAGAAACAGACATGCCCATGGTTAAACCGAAGTCGCAAAAACTCAGGCTGTTCGTCACACATCTGCTGTTGCTGTGTTTTGTGGCGCTGATCCTCTTCCCGCTGTTGATGGTGTTCGCCATCTCGCTGCGGCCGGGTAACTTCGCCACCGGCAGCATTATTCCGGATCAGGTGTCGTGGGATCACTGGAAACTGGCGCTCGGCATGGCGGTAACCAACGCCGACGGCAGCGTCACCCCGCCGCCGTTCCCGGTGATGTTGTGGTTGTGGAACTCCATCAAAATTGCGGTGATCACCGCGATTGGCATCGTAGCGCTCTCTACCACCTGCGCCTATGCCTTTGCCCGTATGCGTTTTCGCGGCAAAAGCACCCTGCTGAAAAGTATGCTGATTTTCCAGATGTTCCCGGCAGTACTGTCACTGGTGGCGCTCTATGCCCTGTTTGACCGCCTCGGCCAGTACGTGCCGTTCCTCGGTCTGAACACCCACGGCGGGGTGATTTTCGCCTACATGGGCGGCATTGCGCTGCACGTCTGGACCATCAAAGGCTATTTCGAAACCATTGATAACTCGCTGGAAGAAGCCGCCGCGCTCGACGGCGCCACGCCATGGCAGGCGTTCAGGCTGGTGCTGCTGCCGCTGTCGGTGCCAATTCTGGCAGTCGTATTTATTCTGTCGTTTATCGCCGCGATTACCGAAGTGCCGGTGGCGTCACTGCTGCTGCGCGACGTCAACAGCTACACCCTGGCGGTCGGCATGCAGCAATACCTCAACCCGCAAAACTACCTGTGGGGAGATTTCGCCGCCGCCGCGATTCTGTCAGCAATACCCATCACCGCCGTGTTCCTGGTGGCCCAGCGCTGGCTGGTCGGCGGCTTAACCGCCGGGGGTGTGAAAGGCTAGATTGCCCTTTATTTCGAATTTACTGCAATGCCCTTGTTGTGGTTTGTTTGGTTCCTGGAAATACCTCTGTGTCTGAAGTCTTGAACGGCCTGAAAAGGCCGTTTTTTTATGCCTGTTGCGCCTTGAGAAACACCGAGCTATACTGTTTCTCAAGGCGCAACAGTTAAAAGAAGATGTTAATGATTAAGGATTTCAAACATAAAGGATTGCGTAAGTTTTTTGAAACTGGAAGCGCCGAGGGAATCGATTCTCGTCTTGCTTCAAAACTTCGGCTGCGGCTGGCCTCTCTTGATGCCGCTGACGTTGTTGAGGATCTGGATTTACCCGGATACCGGCTTCACCCGCTAAAGGGCGACAGGCGAGGAATATGGTCCGTGACCATTACTGGAAATTGGCGCGTTACGTTTGAGTTCTTCGACGGCAACGCATACATCGTAGATTACGAGGATTATCACTGATGACTATATTTAACCCACCGCATCCGGGTGAACTGATTGCAGAAATGCTCGAAGAATTAAACGTCGGGATCCGTGAATTAGCCCGCGCTCTGGGTGTTGCTCCATCAACAGTTCAGCGCATCGTCGTTGGTACTGCGGCAATTTCTCCTGAGATGGCGATTAAGCTTGCCGCCGTTCTGGGTAGCTCCCCTAAATTCTGGATGAACCTGCAGAATAATTACAGTCTGTGGCAGGCCGAACTGGCGGTTGATACCAGCCATCTTCACCGCTTAGTGGCGGCATAAAAAAGGGTTTCCGCACACTGCCGGAAACCCTTTTATCCCGTCAAAAACAATCAACTCACGGACACTTTCCTGCGCCGTTTATCCAGATCCTTGATCAGTTTATTGACGTCGTCGTCGGCAAACATCTCTTCCAGCGTGCGGGTCAGTTTACGGCGCCAGTTGGGGTATTCGTCGCTGGTGCCGGGAATGTTGACCGGCTCCTGCATGTCCAGCCAGTCTTCGGGCTGAAGCCCCAACAGGGCGCAGGCGCTGTCGGCCACATAACGTTGCAGGCCACGGTTGAGCGTCGGCGTCATGCCCATCGCATCGGCTTTGTGGCCGGTGGCTTTCGGCACACAACCATAGTGATGCAAACCGTCAAGCAGACCCTGCCGTGCGCGGGCGCGGTCAGCGTAAAGTCCTTCCAGCACCTCTTCGTCACGGTACAGACCGAGTTTTTTACCCAGTGCCAGATCGTCGCTTTGCCAGTAGCCGCGCAGCGTCGGCAGGTCATGGGTGGTGATGGTCGCCATCGCCTGCACCGGGTAGGACTGCGGCGCGCGGAAGTTGTTCTCGGTATCGCGCTCAAAATACAACACCTTGTAGGAGTAAACCCCGCCTTCGCGCAGCTTGCTGACGATCTCCACCGGCACCGTACCCAGATCTTCACCGATCACCATACAGCGGTGACGCTGGCTCTCCAGCGCGAGGATCGCCAGCAGATCGTCCACCGGATATTGCACGTAGGCGCCGTTGTCCGCCGTTTCACCCTGCGGGATCCACCACAGCCGCAGCAGCGTCATCACATGATCGATACGCAATGCGCCACAGCTGGTCATATTGGAACGCAGCAGATCGATAAACGGCTGATAGGCACGCTTCACCATGACGTGCGGATCCATCGGGCGCAGATCCCAGTTCTGTCCGAGCGGGCCGAGGATATCCGGCGGTGCGCCCACTGAAGCCTTCAGGCAATAGACATCGCGATCGCCCCAGGTTTCCGCACCGCCTTCCACCACGCCGACCGCCAGATCGCGGTACAGGCCAATCGGCATGTCGGCCTGTTGGCTGTCGTGGTAACAGCGGGCAAACTGCCATTCGGCCAGCCACTGCAACCACAGGTAAAAATCGACTTCACTTTCGTACTGTTCACAATAGGCTTTCACCGCGGCACTTTGCGCGCTGCGGTATTTCTCCGGCCAGTGCGTCCAGCCATTAGGCGCTTCGCCCTGCCTGGCCAGATGGGCATACAATGCATCAAACGCCGCCTGCTGATAGAGGCTTTCGCCGCCTTCGCGGGCAAATTTTTGATAGGCCTTTTGCATCGGGTCGCTGGCGCTGCGCGTCACAAAACGCTGATGCGCCAGGTGTAATCCGGCCAGCTTTAACGGCATCACGTGGGCGTAATCCACCCAGGCGCTGTCGCGCACGGCTTTCAGGGTTTTCTGCGTCTGCGGCTCATGCCACCAGCGCTGAGCTTCTTCGCTCAGTTGGAAATCTTCCACCGCGCTGACGTCGATATAAATCACGTTCAGCCAGCGCCGCGATGACGGGCTGTAGGGGCTGGCCGCCACCGGGTTACCCGGATAGAGTGAATGAATCGGGTTGAGGCCGACAAAGGCCCCGCCGCGCTGGCCCATCTCATTGACCAGTTGGCGCAGATCGCCGAAATCACCGATACCCCAGTTATTTTCCGAGCGCAGGGTATAAAGCTGCACGCAGGCGCCCCAGAGTTTTTTGCCCGCCAGCAGCGCATCGGGTTCATAACAGCGTTTCGGGGCGACAATAATGCGGCACGTCCAGCTCTGGCTCTCCTGCGTGAGGGTCAGTTGGTGATAGCCGGTGGGAATTCTGCCGGGCAGCGCCAGCGTCATTTTCGCGCTGGTACGCCCCTGCTGGACCGCGCCACCTTCCAGCGCTAACTGCCACTGGAATTCACCTTCACCGCCGACCGGCAAGGCCAGACGGCTGCCTTTGACGAACACTTTCACCACCGGCACCGGCGCATCGCTGACCGGTTGCTGGCCCGGCTTCCAGCCCATCGCCTCCAGCAGTTCCCGTTTGGTGGCGGCAGCGATTGCCTGCTGCTTGCCATGTGCGTTGATGTAGCCGGCGGCGATCCCTGCTTCGATCGCCGCCTGCTCGAGTTGCTTGCTCTCCATTACTGCTCCTTTAGCGCTTCGCCTGCCAGATCCGCTGCTGATAATCGCGGATCGAGCGGTCTGAACTGAACATACCGACACGGGCAGTATTGAGAATGGTACGTCGCGTCCATTGCGTCTTATCACGGTACAACGCGTCCACCTGCTGCTGTGCCTGGCAATATTCGGCGAAGTCAGCCAGCACCAGATACGGATCACCGCCGGTCAGCAGGCTGTCGAGCATCAGGCTGAAAGCATTTTTGTCGCCGTCGCTGAACAGGCCGCTTTCCAGATCTTTCAGCGCCGCGTTGAGGTGTTGGTCTTTTTTGCGCCACTTCAGCGGGTCATAGCCACCCGCCTTGAGGGCTTTGACCTGATCGACGGTGTTACCGAAGATAAAGATGTTCTCTTCGCCAACCTGTTCGGCGATTTCAACGTTAGCCCCATCGAGCGTGCCGACAGTGATCGCGCCATTCAGGGCCAGCTTCATGTTGCCGGTACCGGACGCTTCGGTGCCCGCCGTTGAGATCTGCTCGGAGACGTCCGCCGCCGGGATCATCAATTCTGCGACTGAAACACGGTAATCAGGAATAAACACCACTTTCAGGCGATCGGCGACGATCGGATCGTTATTGATCTTTTCTGCCACCTTATTGATCGCATGAATAATATTTTTCGCCAGATAATAGCCCGGTGCCGCTTTGGCCCCGAACAGGAATACGCGCGGCACTATGTCCATCTGTGGGTTATCGCGCAGCTGACGGTAGAGCGACACAATGTGCAGCAGGTTGAGATGCTGACGTTTGTATTCGTGCAGGCGTTTAATCTGTACGTCGAAAATCGCCTCTGGGTTGAGCGTAATACCCATGCGCTGCTTAACGTAGGCGGCCAGGCGCACTTTGTTGTCATATTTGATCTGCTGATAACGCCCGCAGAAGGCGGCATCATCGGCGAATTTCTCCAGCCCCGCCAGTGCATCCAGATGGGTGACCCATTCGGTTTTCAGGCTCTCATCGATCAGCGCCGAAAGTGCCGGATTACACTGTTTCAGCCAGCGGCGCGGCGTGATGCCGTTGGTGACGTTGTGGAATTTGTTCGGCCACAGCTGGTGATATTCGGGGAACAAGTCCTTCACCACCAAATCAGAGTGCAACGCGGCCACACCGTTGACCGCAAACCCGCTGACCACGCAGAGATTAGCCATGCGCACCTGTTTGTTCTGATGCACAGAGAGCTTTTCCCACACCGCGTTATCACCCGGCCACTGTTTTTCCACCACCTTCTTAAAGCGGGCATTGATCTGTTTGATCAGCGAAAAATGGCGCGGCAGCAGGCTGCGGACCAGTTTCTCATCCCAGCACTCCAGCGCTTCCGGCATCAGCGTGTGGTTGGTGTAGGCGAAGGTTTTGCTGACGACAGCCCAGGCGGCGTTCCATTCCAGCTGATGTTCGTCGAGCAGAATACGCAGCAGCTCAGGAATGGCGATGGTCGGGTGGGTATCGTTAAGCTGGATCACCTCAAAGTCAGGCAGATCTTCAATCTTACGGCCAAGGAAATGATGGCGGCGCAGAATATCGCGCACCGAACAGGCGCACTGGAAATATTGCTGCATCAGGCGCAGGCGTTTGCCTTCCTGATGGTTGTCATTCGGGTAGAGCACTTTGGTGAGCCTGGCAGCATCAATGCCCTTCTGCTCGGCCTTCAGGAACTGCCCGTCGTTGAACAGCGTCAGGTCAAACGGGTGGATATCCGTCGCCTGCCACAGACGCAGCGGCTGGGTGACACCATTGCGATAACCGACCACCGGCAGATCCCAGGCTTCGCCACGCAGGCTGAACGCCGGTTGCCACTGTTCGGCACCGTCGCTGTTTTTCACCAGCTTGCCGCCGAAGGAGACGTCCACCGCCAGGCGGCTGTTGTGGCTGAACCACGGATAGCTTTCGCGATGCCAGTCATCCGGCGCTTCCTGCTGCTGACCTTCGCTGAAGGACTGACGGAACAAACCGTACTGATAGTTAAGACCGTAACCGGTTGCAGGCTGGCCGACCGTCGCCATTGAATCGAGGAAACAGGCTGCCAGACGCCCCAGACCGCCGTTGCCCAGCGCCGGGTCGGTCTCCTGCTCCAGCACATCGGCCAGTTCCGCGCCCTGCTCAGACAGCACATCACGCACCGTATCGTACCAGCCGAGGTTAATTAAGTTGTTGGCGGTCAGGCGGCCGATTAAAAATTCCATCGAAATGTAATTTACGTGACGCTGATCCTGTTTCTGTTTTTCCGCGACAGGCTGCGCGGCGAGTTGTTCAGACAGTGCACCGCTAACCGCCTGCCACCATTGGTGCGGCGTCATATCCTGTGCGCTTTGCAGGCCAAAGCCTTGCCACTGGCGGGTCAGGGCATCCTGAAACTGTATTTTTTCTAAGGTGAGTTGCGACATAAGCCCTCTCTGAGCAGGTAATTTTGCAGACGATAACGGTATGCTGAAGGTAAGCCTGCCGGGCGGCATCATCCCGCCGGGGATTAGAGAGGGAGGAGATAAAGGGCGTAGTACAGACGGGATTTAAAGGTGTAAAAACAACGGCTGAAACTGTGACAGAGTGCAACTTACCGGCACGTAAAAGTGTAACAATCTTGCAATACTTCCTGCATTGGCAGACCTTAGGAATAATATTAATTACGCGCTGTAAAATAAATACATCCTTCGTTCGTTTACAGTCATAAGAATGGATAACTATGCTGATCCCTTCGAAACTCAGCCGCCCGGTGCGGCTGCAAAATACCGTAGTGCGCGATCGTCTGTTAGCGAAACTGGCCTCTGCGCAAAATTACCGCCTGGTGCTGGTCGCCTGCCCTGCCGGTTACGGAAAAACCACGCTGGTTGCCCACTGGGCGGCAGGAAAAAGCGATCTCGGCTGGTATTCACTGGACGAAAGCGACAATCAGCCGGAACGGTTTGCCAGCTATCTGGTGGCCGCTATTCAGCAGGCCACCGGCGGGCACTGTGTTAAAAGCGAAGCGCTCAGTCAGAAGCATCAGTACGCCAGCCTGTCGGCGCTGTTCGCGCAGCTGTTTGTCGAACTGTCTGACTGGCACCGCCCGCTGCTGCTGGTGATTGACGATTATCATCTGATTTCCAATGACGCCATCCACGAAGGGATGCGCTTTTTCCTGCGTCACCAGCCGGAAAATGTCACCTTGATGGTGCTGTCGCGTACCCTGCCACAACTGGGCATCGCCAACCTGCGTGTACGGGATCAACTGCTGGAGCTGAATGCCGCACAGCTGGCCTTCAACCATGTTGAAGCGCAGCAATTTTTTGACTGCCGCCTGGCCGAGCCCATTGAACAGGCCGACAGCGGCCGCCTGTGCGACGACGTCGCCGGATGGGCCACGGCATTGCAGCTGATTGCGCTCTCGGCGCGCCAGTCCAGTGCCTCTACCGCCTCGGCGCAGCAGTCGGCCAAAAAATTGGCCGGGCTGAACGCCAGCCATCTGTCCGAATATCTGGTGGATGAAGTGCTGGACCGCGTCGATGCGCCGACCCGCGATTTTCTGCTGCGCTGCTCGCTGCTGCGTTCAATGAATGATTCGCTGATCGTCAAACTGACCGGCGAAGATAACGGCCAGCAACGGCTGGAGGAGTTGGAGCGTCAGGGGCTGTTTATTCATCGCATGGACGACAGCGGCGAGTGGTTCAACTTCCACCCATTATTCGCCACGTTCCTGCGCCAGCGCTGCCAGTGGGAACTGGCGGGCGAGTTACCGGCGATTCACCGTTCGGCGGCCGAGGGCTGGCTGGCGCTCGGTTTCCCGGCCGAAGCCATTCACCATGCGCTGGGGGCCGAAGACACCAATTTACTGCGCGATATCTTGCTGCAACACGCCTGGGCGCTGTTTAATCAGAGCGAGCTGGCGCTGCTCGAAGAGTGCCTGAATGCGCTACCGTATGAACGGCTGATTCAGAATCCGAAACTGGCGCTGCTGCAGGCCTGGCTGGCGCAAAGCCAGCACCGGTACAGTGAAGTGGAAATGTTGCTCGAACGCGCCGAAAACGAAATGCAGCGTGAGCACATCGAGATGGATAAAACCCTCAGCGCCGAGTTCGATGCGTTGCGGGCACAGGTCGCTATCAATGACGGCAAGCAGGATGAAGCCGAAAAGCTGGCGGCGCAGGCGCTGCGCTATCTGCCTTTTTCAAGCTATTACAGCCGCATTGTCGCCACCTCCGTCACCGGTGAAATTCAGCACTGCAAGGGCGATTTAAGCCGCGCCCTGCCACTGATGCAGCAAACTGAGCAGATTGCACGTCGTCACGAAGCTTACCACTACGCCCTGTGGGCACTGTTGCAACAGAGTGAAATCTTGATTGCCCAGGGCTTTTTACAAGCCGCTTATGAAACGCAGGACAAGGCGTTTGAATTGGTGCGTGAACAGCATCTCGAACAACTGCCAATGCATGAATTCTTGCTGCGTCTGCGCTCACAACTTTTATGGTCCTGGGCGCGTCTCGACGACGCCGAAAGCGCCGCCCGGGATGGACTGGAAGTTTTGGCTAACTTCCAGCCTCAGCAACAGTTGCAGTGTCTGGCGATGCTGGCCAAATGTTCGCTGGCACGGGGCCATCTCGATAATGCCCACCGTTATTTACAGCGCTGCGAAACGCTGTTGCAAAATGGTCAATACCACACCGACTGGCTGACCAATGCCGACAAACCGCGGGTGATTTACTGGCAGATGGTCGGCGATAAAACCTCGGCGCGCAGCTGGCTGAACCAGACGTCCAAACCGGGCATGGCCGACAACCACTTCCTGCAAGGCCAGTGGCGCAATATCGCCCGGGTGCAAATTCTGCTGGAGCAGTTCGATGAAGCCGAAGTGGTGATTGATGAACTCAATACCAACGCCCGCCAGCTGAAACTGGTCAGCGATCTCAACCGTAACCTGATCCTCAGCAACCTGCTGTACTGGCATACAGGCCGTAAAAATGAAGCCCAGCGCGTACTTATTGAAGCTCTGGAGATTTCCAACCGTACCGGGTTTGTCAGCCATTTTGTGATGGAAGGCGAAATGATGGCCCAGCAGTTGCGCCAGCTGATTCAGCTCAACTTACTGCCAGAGATGGAACAGCGCCGGGCACAGAAAATCCTGCGGGATATTAACCAGCATCACCGGCATAAATTCGCCCATTTTGACGAAGGCTTCGTGAACAAATTGCTGACGCATCCGCAGGTGCCGGAGCTTATCCGCACCAGCCCGCTGACCCAGCGTGAATGGCAGGTACTGGGGCTGATTTACTCCGGTTACAGCAATGACCAGATCGCCGGTGAGCTGACGGTGGCCTCGACCACCATCAAGACCCACATCCGCAATTTGTACCAAAAACTCGGTGTCACGCACCGTCAGGATGCGGTGCAACAGGCGCAACACCTGTTGCAGGTCATGGGCTACGGCGCCTGAGGGTCAATGTCTGCTCCGATGACGCCATCAATGAAACCGCCAGCCTTTGGCGGTTTCATGCCTGATAAATACCCCCTCTCCCCGCTACCGATGAATTTCTGCACAATGAAATTTTGCGCTTCGAAATAATGCCCGCTACAATGTGACTCAAGTCACACTTTTAAATCTTCTGCCGCCCGTTTTGTTCCCGATAATACGCCGCGATGGCCATTAGGGTTTACAGGATGCGGGCAACAAATCTGCATAGGAATACGTTCGATGGGTACCTTAACGGCCAGTTTAATGATGATGCGCTGGGAATTACTGAGCGCTTTTCTGATGTTCTGCACCAGCCAGCTAAATATTGTTTGCCGTCAGTCCAGCCGTAATTCAATGGCCTTTATTTTCAGCGGTGCCGGTCTGATGGTAACCTGCTTTTTCGTTATGAGCCTGATGGGTATGACCTTCAACGCAGATGCCATCGCGCATTTCTGGGCTGTCACCAAAGACGTCTTTTTCGACACCATGAGCAAAACCCCCACCGACATGCCCTTCTATTATTAATTCAACCGGTTGCATGAATTCCTAAATATCAGAAATTGCGCGCCACATCTAAAGAGTTTTGTACAGAGACTCTCAATTCAGCGTAAATTGCGAGGTATGCCGCTTCGCTCTCCTGAAACTATTTTCTTATAAAAGTATTCATTGCTAATAGTCGAAGTGGCGTATTAGATTCACACTATAGTTTTCTTAGTATGATCATTACCTTGTTTGCTTTCTTGCTGCTGATTTCCGCCCTACAGCAGTTCGATTTTTGTCTGAAGGATACTCGATGAATACCCACCACCTGATTGGCGCATTAGTGTTAATGGCAGGTTCCACCTCGTTGTTTGCGGAGCAAACAGCGGGTATCCCACAAAATCAGGTGAAAGAGCGCGAAACGTTCGTCTCACATCTGATGAAACAAATGACGCTGGATGAAAAAATTGGCCAGCTCAATTTAGTCAGCGTAGGTCCTGACTACCCGAAAGAAGCCATCATGGCAGATATTCGTGCCGATAAAGTCGGCGGTATGTTCAATACGGTGACTAAACCCGACATTCGCCGCATGCAAGATCAAGTGCAGTACAGCCGCCTGAAAATTCCGCTGTTTTACGCCTATGACGTGGTTCACGGTCAGCGCACCATTTTCCCGATAAGCCTTGGCCTCGCAGCCAGCTGGGACATGAACGCCGTGGCGACCAGCGCACGTATTTCCGCGAAAGAAACCGCAGCCGATGGCCTCAACATGACCTTCTCACCGATGGTCGACATCACCCGCGATCCGCGCTGGGGCCGTGTTTCTGAAGGTTTCGGCGAAGATACCTACCTGACCTCACGCCTCGCACACGAAATGGTTTCCGCCTATCAGGGTAATGACCCATCCACCCCCAACGCGGTAATGGCAAACGTCAAACATTTCGCGCTCTATGGTGCTGTCGAGGGTGGACGTGAATACAACACCGTCGACATGAGTCTGACCCGCATGTTCAACGACTACATGCCCCCTTACAAAGCGGCACTGGATGCCGGTGCTGGTGGGGTAATGGTGGCCCTGAACTCTGTCAATGGTATTCCCGCCACTTCAAACCCATGGCTATTGCAGGAAGTGTTACGCGATCAGTGGAAATTCAAAGGCCTGACCGTCAGTGATCACGGTGCGATAGGGGGTCTGGTGCTGCATGGCGTCGCGCAGGATGATCGTCAGGCAGCGGCCATGGCACTCAAATCCGGTGTCGATATGGACATGGCCGACAACATGTATGGCAAATACCTCAAAGGCCTGGTGGCTGACGGCATGGTGACGGAAAAAGAGGTCGACCGCGCAGTCCGTAACGTCCTGAACGCCAAATGGGACATGGGTCTGTTCGCTGACCCATACCGCCATCTGGGGCCGGTCTCCAGTGACCCGGCAGACACCAACGCTGAAAGTCGCTTACATCGCAAAGAAGCCCGCGAAGTGGCACGCACTTCACTGGTACTGCTGAAAAACGAACATGAAACCCTGCCGTTGCAGAAAAAGGGCACCATCGCCTTGGTCGGTGCACTGGCAGACAGCCAGCGTGACGTGATGGGCAGTTGGTCAGCCGCCGGTAAAGCCAATCAGGCCGTTACTGTGTTGCAGGGAATGAAAGAGGCCATCGGCGATAAAGCCACGCTGCTGTATGCCCGCGGTGCCAACATCACCAACGATCCGGCGATTGTCGATTTCCTCAATCAGTATGAAAAACAGGTGATCAACGATCCACGTCCGGCGCAGGAGATGATTGATGAAGCGGTGAAAGCTGCCAAAAAAGCCGATGTGGTGGTTGCTGTCGTCGGTGAAGCACAAGGCATGGCCCATGAGGCCTCCAGCCGTACCGAACTCAATATTCCGCAAAGCCAGCGTGACCTGCTGAAAGCCCTGAAAGCCACCGGCAAGCCGTTGGTGATTGTGCTGATGAATGGCCGCCCGCTGACCCTGACATGGGAAAACGAGATCGCTGACGCGATGCTGGAAACCTGGTTCAGCGGCACCGAAGGCGGCCACGCGATTACCGATGTCCTGTTTGGTGATTACAACCCGTCGGGCAAATTGCCGATGACCTTCCCGCGCTCGGTGGGGCAAATTCCGCTCTACAACAGCGTGCTTAACACCGGTCGTCCGTTTAATCCGCAAAAGCCCAACAAATATACCTCGCGCTATTTTGATATCACCAACGGCCCGCTGTTCGCCTTTGGTTACGGCCTGAGTTATACCCAGTTCAGCGTCTCTGCCGTATCGCTTTCAGCCACCACCATGAGCGCCAGCGCACCACTGACCGCCAGGGTGACGGTGAAAAACACCGGTAAGCGCAGCGGGGCAACCATCGTTCAGCTCTACCTGCAAGACGTGGCCGCTTCAATCAGCCGTCCGGTCAAAGAGCTCAAGAACTTTGAGAAAATCGACCTGGCACCTGGCGAAGAAAAAGTGGTGACCTTTACTGTCAATGAAAAAGATCTACGTTTCTTCAACGATAAGCTGAAATGGGCGTCAGAACCGGGTAAATTCAATGTATTCATTGGATTGGATTCGCAAGACTTGAAGCAAACCAGCTTCCTGCTGAAGTAAAATAGTGGAATAAATAATCTCGACACCCAAACAATTTCGGGTCGCCTGGCGGCGCCGACTTTTGGTGCAGAGCGTGGCTAACGCATCTGCAGCTCGAAATATGACGGGGATGGGGGGGTCGTTGTTCTTTGATCCCCCCTTCTTAATCTGAACAGATTTCGGCCTGGCTGCTGGATATATAATGAACAGTTGCTAACCTTAATTTCAATGCCTTAGGTCTTTACGGGGGTTTTCTGCAGCGCGGAGAACCGGTATGTCGAGCCCTGAACCTGACCAGAGTATGCTCCGCCATCAAGTCACGTTCGCCACGTGGCTCAGTGCGGTGTGCGGCTTTACATGCGGAGATGCTTCCAATGACCGACTCTCAAGATGACTCCATTCTGTACCTCCATTTTGGTACACCACGCCCTTATTGGCGCCTGGGTTCTGACAGTAATGCCCTTGAGTTATCCGCTGAGAAAGGTGTAGTCAACGTCGCCGTCTCCTTGACAGGCTATCAGGCGGCACGCATCCGTGAGCTGACCGGTATTACCTCCTGCTTTACGCTGGACGTATCCCTGTTTGGCACGCCTTTGTGTCTCTATTTGGTCGGCCGGAAAGTCGAGAATAAAGTCTGGGCCGGCACCGCCTCTGATTTTGAAGACACGGCTTCGGTCGCACACGACCTTGAAGTCGGGCTGACGTTCGCCGAACAAGTGGTTTCAGAGGCTAACTCGGTGATTGTCATTATCGATCAGGAGGGCAAAGTTCACCGCTTCAACCGCCTGAGTGAAGAGTACACGGGTCTGCGCGAAGAGGATGTTATCGGGCGTAGCGCCTATGACCTTTTTATGTCGATGGAAGAAGGCATTGCCTCGCGTCAGAACATCAACGGCTTCTTTCAAAAAGAGCAGTCCTATGAGGTTGAACGCTGGATAAACACCGTCAAAGGCCAGCGGTTGTTTCTGTTTCGCAATAAATTTGTCCACAGCGGCAGCGGAAAACAGCAAAAATTTCTGATCTGTTCCGGTTCCGATATCACCGATGAACGTATGGCGCAGGAGCGACTGCGGGTTCTCGCCAACACCGACCTGATCACCGGCCTGGCAAACCGCAATGCTTTGCAGGAGTTGCTGCGGACGGCGCTTGAAGAGCGCGGCGATCATCAGGTCGGGCTGATTTACCTTGATCTGGATAACTTCAAAAAAGTGAACGACGCCTATGGCCATATGTTTGGTGACCGTTTGCTCAAAGAGGTGGCACACGCCATTCAGGGCTGCCTGAAAGAGACGGAGACACTTGCAAGGCTTGGGGGTGACGAGTTCATCATCCTCAGCCACAACACCTCTGTGGAGGCGCTGGAAGCCATCAGTCAGCAGATTTTGGGCCGTCTGAAAGCCCCATTCCGTATTGGCCTGATCGAGGTTTACACCGGTTGCTCAAGCGGCATTGCCGTTTGCCCGCAGCACGGTACCGATTCCGAAAGCCTGATCCGCAACGCTGACACCGCCATGTACGTGGCGAAAGAGACCGGCAAAAGCGCGCACTGCGTATTCTCGCCAGAAATGAACAAGAAAGTCGCTGAGTACATGTGGCTGGACACAAACCTGCGCAAGGCACTGGAAGAGCAACAACTGATGCTCTATTACCAGCCGAAAATAACCGCCAACGGGGAAGTACTGAGCGTGGAAGCCCTGCTACGCTGGCGTTCACCGGAGCGCGGCATCATTCAGCCGCAGGACTTTATTCCGTATGCGGAAGAGTCAGGCCTGATAGCCCCCCTCGGCAAATGGGTTATCGAAACGGCGACACAACAAGCCGCCGAGTGGCAGCGTAAGGGGCTGAATTTGCGCATTGCGGTGAATCTTTCAGGGCGGCAATTAAATAACTCTTCACTGGTCACCGACTTTACTGAGGCCATGCAGAAGTCCGGGATGAAAAACTGCCTGCTCGATTTTGAGTTGACGGAAAGTTGTCTGGTAGAGGATGAAAAAGCCGCCGTAACCATGATCAATCAGCTGCATAAACTGGGCGCGGAAGTGCATTTGGATGACTTCGGCACAGGCTATTCCTCATTGTCACAGCTGGCGCGGATCCCGCTCGACTGCATCAAATTGGACCAGAGTTTTGTGCGCGGCATTAATCATAATACCGTGTCTCAGGCGCTGGTGCGGGCGATAGTGGCCGTAGCGAGAACCCTGCAATTAACGGTCATCGCGGAAGGCGTAGAAACGCGAGAAGAAGAGCAGTTGATTGACGAAATCGGTGTGGACAGCAAACAGGGTTTTCTGTTTGCCAAGCCAATGCCCGCAGAAGAACTGGAGCACTGGCTTGTACAGAAAGCAATTGCTTCACCCGGGAGTTTGGACACCGTCACGCAATAGACGTCAGAATTGACGGTTAATCAACGGGACGACAAGTATAGGCGGACTAACCGGTTTTACGCAGGGAAGCGGTATGGCGATTTTGTAGCATCACCAGCCGTTCCATGTACGCGACGTCCTTTTCTTCCAGCGTAAAGGCCGCATCCACCCAATCCTCGGTAATATCCATCAACTCCGAGCGCGAAAGCTGCAATACCCGCTGACGCGCACGGATCATCGCTCGGATCCCGTTGAGCTTAGGCCGTAACGTATCGATAAAAGTGCGGGTCGCGATAAATGCATCGCCCGGCTGGAACAGCACGTCCACCAGCCCGCGGCTTTCGAACCACTCCGCCGTATGCGACTCACCGGTGGAGATCAACTCCTCCGCCAACCGCATGCCCGACTTGCGTGATACCAGCGAGTAACCGCCCATGCCGGGAAAAAGGTTAAACGCGATCTCCGGGAACCCCATCCGGGCGGTGTTCTGCGCCAGCACATAATGGTGCGCCAGCGCGGCTTCGAAACCGCCGCCCAGCGCCGTCCCTTCAATCATCGATAAACTGACCGCACCGACATCAAAACCTCGGGCAGCGGCATGTACACAGTCGATACAGGCACGAGCATAGGCACGTAATGCCTCGCGCTTGTTATTCAGTATTGAGTCAACGAAAAAACTCAGATCACCCCCTACGTTATAAATATTAGGCACCAAAGAACCGGTAACCCAAAAATCAAATCGTAGCCCTGAGGCTTTCGCCGCATAGGTCAGGTTCATGATGTCTTCAATTAAGGGCTGATTAAAACAAGGACGGGGAAAGGCTTTCAGCATCATCCACATGACGTTGCGGCCTTCTTCGTAATAGGCAGCTATTTGAGATAATTGCCCGGCTTCGGTAAATGGACGGCATGCTGTATGGTCAATAAGATTCATAGTTAATATCCAGGTTAGATTAGGATTTTGGGTGAAGCAGGTCCAGCCTAGTCCAGCTCTAACCCGAACTGAATCGATTCGAGTTTGTGCGTTAAAAATAATCCTAACGGGATTAAATAATGTGTTTATAGGAAAAAAAGCAGAAAAATAAATAGCCTGGCCGCAGGGTAATTTTTATTCTGTGATGAAAGTATGAGTCAAAAGCAGAATGTTCGATCAAGAGAAGCGCGCTAATACTTAACGCTTCAGTTCAAACGGTTCCTTCTCTCTTTTTTAATTTTTATGAGCGTTATCACAATCATCAGCGCAGGGCTTTTCAATCTCCGGTTCGACGGCTAAATTGATCCTTATCTCATCCGACCACTTAAGAGTCATGCCCTATGAGCAAACGCGACATGCCGTTTTATCCCCACCTGCTGGCACCGCTGGATTTAGGTTTTACTCAGCTCAAAAATCGCGTGCTAATGGGTTCGATGCATACCGGACTGGAAGAACTTGAGAACGGTGCTGAGCGGATGGCGGCATTTTACGCCGAACGTGCCGCAGCAGGCGTGGGGCTTATCGTCACAGGCGGCATCGCGCCAAACCCACAGGGCGTGGTATACCACGGCGGTTCGGTGCTTAATCAGCCGCACCAAACCGCACATCACAAAATAGTGACTGACGCGGTGCATCTGGCGGGCGGGAAGATCGCCCTGCAAATTCTGCACGCCGGGCGTTATAGCTATCAGCCCAATCCTGTGGCTCCGTCAGCCCTACAAGCACCGATCAACCGTTTTTCGCCGCTGGCGCTGACGGGAGAACAGGTCGAAACGACCCTTGCTGATTTCGCCCGCTGTGCCGAATTAGCCCAGCAGGCCAATTACGACGGCGTGGAGATCATGGGTTCCGAAGGCTACCTCATAAACCAGTTTCTGGCCGCCCGCACCAATCAGCGCACCGACCAATGGGGCGGCAGCGCCGATAACCGCATGCGTTTCGCGCTGGAGGTGGTACGCGCCGTACGTGCCGCCTGTGGCCCACACTTTATTATTATTTATCGCCTGTCGATGCTGGATCTGGTGGAAGAAGGTTCGAGCTGGAGTGAAATCGAAACGCTGGCCCAGCGTATTGAACAAGCCGGTGCCAACATCATCAACACCGGTATCGGCTGGCATGAAGCCCGCGTGCCAACTATCGCCACCATGGTGCCGCGTGCCGGGTTCAGTTGGGTGACGCTAAAACTGATGGGCAAAGTGCATATTCCGCTGATCACCACTAACCGGATTAATGACCCGCAAGTGGCCGAAGATCTGCTGGCCAGCGGCTGTGCCGATATGGTGTCGATGGCCCGCCCGTTTCTCGCTGACCCGGCCTTCGTGCAGAAAGCGGCAGAGGGCCGCGCCGATGAGATCAATACCTGCATCGGCTGTAATCAGGCCTGTCTGGATCAGATTTTCGCCGGAGAACTGACGTCGTGTTTAGTCAATCCACGCGCCTGCCGCGAAACCGAAATGCCGCTTATCCCGGCGACCTATGCTAAACGGCTGGCGGTGGTCGGTGCAGGCCCTGCTGGCCTGGCTTTCGCGACCACCGCCGCCAGCCGCGGTCATCAGGTCACGCTGTTTGATGCTCATGCTGAAATCGGCGGCCAGTTTAATATCGCCAAGCAGATCCCCGGCAAAGAGGAGTTTTACCAGACGCTGCGCTATTACTCGCGCCAGCTGGCGATTTTACAGGTGACCCTGTGCCTGGGGGAAAAAGTCAGCGCCAGCCAGCTCGACGGTTATGATGAAGTGATCCTCGCCTGCGGGATTTCACCGCGCCTGCCGGAGATTGAAGGGATTGATCACCCCAGCGTGCTGACCTATCTCGACGTACTGCGTGACAAAAAACCGGTCGGCCAGCGCGTGGCGATTATCGGCGCAGGCGGCATTGGTTTTGATACGGCAGAATACCTGGTGCAGAGCGGCCCGTCGGCCAGCCTCGACAGCGCGGCTTTCAGTCATGAATGGGGAATCGATCAGACCCTGACTCAGCGCGGCGGCCTCAGCGCTGAGGGCCCGCAGGCCGAACCTGCGGCGCGTGAAGTGGTGCTGTTGCAGCGTAAGAGCAGTAAAGTCGGTGCGGGTCTCGGCAAAACCACCGGCTGGATCCACCGTGCCAGCCTGTTACAGCGCGGCGTAACCATGTGCAGCGGCGTGACTTATGAACGTATTGATAACGACGGATTACACATCACGCGCGACGGTGTCAGCGAATGTCTGGCAGTGGATAACGTGATTATTTGCGCCGGGCAGGAACCCCAGCGGGCGCTGCATGAACCTCTGCTGGCAGCCGGGAAAAGCGTGCATTTGATTGGCGGGGCGGATGTCGCACTGGAGCTGGATGCCAGACGCGCTATCGATCAGGGAACAAGGCTGGCGATGGCGATCTGAGGGCGAAAAAAAAGCCGCGTGAGCGGCTTTTTCCTGCTTACCGAACACATCATCAATGTTGAGATGCGGTCTTAACTGCCCTCAACACCACAAACTTCTGGTTAGTGGCAATGGTCGTGCAGTTACCAAACAGGCGACGCAATTTCTGATAGTAATCCAGATGACGGTTGCCGACGATGCGCAGTTCGCCACCGGTTTGCAGGCAGCGTTTGGCGTCACAGAACATACGCCAGGCGGTATCATCGCTCATCACCGTGCCCTGATGGAACGGAGGGTTACACAGCACCGCGTGCAGGGTTTCTCGCTCAACACCGGCCAGCATATTGTTCACTTCAAAATGGCAGCGGTTGAGATCTTGCGGCAGGTTGTTCTCAATGTTGACCTTACTCGACTCCACCGCCATGTAGGACTCATCCACAAACAGCATTTCTGCATCCGGGTTTAGCGCCAGGGCGGTCATGCCGATCACACCGTTACCACAGCCTAAATCCGCCATGCGCCCTTCGATAGCTTCCGGCAGATGCTGCATAAAGAAACGAGCACCAATATCCAGCCCGGTCCGTGAAAAGACGTTCGCGTGGTTGGTGATGCGGAACTCGCTGTCATCCAGCGCCCATTCGGTGGTCACCGGCTCGGCTTCCTGCGCGGGTAATGTCGCTTCACAGTGAATCAGGCGAGCTTTTTTCCACGCCAGCGTGGTTTTGGTCGGCCCGAGGATCTGCTCGAACAATTGTAACGTGGACGTGTGTACGTCACGCGCTTTGGCACCGGCGATGATCTGCGTTTGCGGTGTCACCACTTCGCGCAGGGCCAATAGCTGTTGTTCCAGCAGAGCTAACGTTTTAGGAATTTTGATCACCACCAGACCGGGGTTGATCGGCAACGGCACCAGACTGCTTTGCTGTGCCACGCTCTCTTCGTCTAAACCGTTCAGGCGCAGGTTGTGGCGGGTTGCCAGCTGGCTCATAAAGGAGTCGCTGATGCTGGTCGGTTGGTACGGCTGCAGTGCACAGGCCAGCGTGCCAAAGGTGTCGTTGAAGATCAGTACAGGACGGCCATCGAGCGCGTCGGTGGTGAGGGTTTGCAGCAGATATTCGTCCGCAGCTTCCCATGCCTGAAGCTGCGTTGTAGCCTCTTCTTGCGGATAACGTTCCAGCTCCAGTTGCAGTCGCTGCTCACCCAGTTCGAGTTCGAATTGGCTCATTGGCCCTCCTCATTATTCAATTTGCGCTGTTTATCCCTTAAATTGGGCTATCAGTAAAATGTTTTTTCAGTTAAAAAGGGCTTTATCTGCCGTCATTAAGGATTAACGTCCAGTTTTCGATAAAAATCTGCGTTAACCCTGTGACCCTCCTTTTTGGATCAATGAGAGCTAAAGCAAACAGTTATGCCTGAATTGACCTATCTGCAAGGCTACTCTGAGTCTCTACAAGCTCAGGTTCACCAGTTGATCGACCAGCAGCGGCTGGGGCAAGTTCTGCTGTCGCGTTATCCGCAACCGCACGAACTCACCACGGACAAATCGCTGTACCAGTTTACGCTCGATCTGAAAAATCAGTATTTGCGCAGTTCATCGCCGCTGAGCAAAGTGGCCTACGACAACAAAATTCACGTGATGAAGCACGCTCTCGGGCTGCACACGGCCATTTCGCGGATTCAGGGCGGTAAGCTCAAAGCCAAGGCGGAGATCCGCGTGGCAACGGTGTTTAAAAGCGCGCCGGAAGCCTTCCTGAAAATGATCGTGGTGCATGAACTGGCACATCTGAAAGAAAAAGATCACAACAAAGCTTTTTACAGCCTGTGTTGTCATATGACGCCCGACTACCACCAGTTAGAATTCGACACCCGTATGTATCTGACACATCTGGAGATATTCGGTAAGTTGTACCCATAATAAACCACTAGGATGACTATGATTCGCTTTGGCATTATTGGAACTAATTGGATCACCCAGCGTTTCATTGACGCCGCGCACGAGAGCGGCAAGATGAAACTGACGGCGATTTATTCGCGCACGCTGGACGGTGCAAAAGCCTTCGGTCACGAGTATCCGGTCGAACACTATTTTGACTCGCCCGAGGCGATGGCCGCTTCTGACGAGATTGATGCGGTGTATATCGCCAGCCCGAACTCCCTGCACTGCCCGCAGACCCTGCTGTTCCTCAACCATAAAAAGCATGTGATTTGCGAAAAGCCGCTGTCGTCGAACCTGCGCGAAGCCGAAAGCATGATCGCCTGTGCCACACAAAATAACGTGGTGCTGTTCGAAGCGTTCAAAACCGCCTATCTGCCGAACTTCCTGCACATGAAAGGCGCGCTGAACCGCATTGGTAAACTGCGCAAAGCCATCTTCAACTATTGCCAGTACTCCTCACGTTATCCGCGTTACCTGGCAGGTGAAAATCCGAATACCTTTGATCCGGCGTTCTCTAACGGCTCAATTATGGATATCGGCTATTACTGTCTGGCCAGCACCGTATCGCTGTTTGGTGAGCCACTGTCGGTCACGGCGTCCGCCACGTTGCTTAAGAGCGGCGTGGACGGTCAGGGCACGGTCGTGCTGCGCTATGCAGATGATTTTGACGTGGTGATCAACCATTCGAAAATCGCCGACTCCCTGCTGCCAAGCGAAATTCAGGGCGAAGAAGGCACATTGCAGATGGAAAAAATCTCCGAATGCCAGACGCTCAGCCTGACGCCACGCGGCAGCCAGAAACTTGATCTCACCCAGCCTCAGCACATCAATACCATGCTGTATGAAGCCGAGACCTTTGCGTTGTTGGTGGAGAATAAGTTCGTCGGACATCCTGGACTGGAAGTGTCCCGCATCACCGCCAAATTATTGACAGAAATCCGCCGTCAGACCGGCGTGGTGTTCCCTGCCGATCACATTGTTTAAATATCAGTCACCTGTAGCGGGAGTTCAAGATGAGTACAGCCAGTCCAAAACCTTTGCTGATTTTGCAAACCGGCCATGCGCCGGAACCTATCCGTCGCGTACACGATAACTTCCCGCAGATGTTTATCCGTCAGGGCGATATCGATGCGCAGCAGGTGCAAATTATTGATTTACAGGCCGGTGAGCGGCCGCGACCGCCGGAGTATTACTGTGGTGCCATTATTACCGGTTCGCGCAGCATGGTGACCGAACACCTGGACTGGAGTGAAGATGCTGCAGACTGGGTACGTCTGGCGATGTTGCATGAGCTGCCGCTGTTTGGTGCCTGTTACGGCCACCAGCTCATGGCGTATGCGCTGGGTGGCGAAGTGGATTTCCATCCGCAGGGTATCGAAGTTGGCACCCATGATGTGACGCTGACGCCCGCCGGACATCTTGACCCGCTGGTGTCGCGACTTCCGGCGCAGTTCACCGCTAATCTGATCCACCTGCAAACGGTCATCACCCCGCCCGCCACCGCGACGGTACTGGCGAAAACATTGCATGACCCGCATCAGATCCTGCGTTATGGCCCGAATGCCATCAGTACGCAGTTCCACCCGGAATTCTCCGGTGCGGTGATGAAAACCTATCTGGAATGGCTGAGCGACCAGGCGCAGGACGACAAGGTGAACTACGCTAATAAATTACAGCAGCTTAGCGATACCCCGCTGAGCCAGGCCCTGCTGCTCTCTTTCGTCGATGCACTGGGCAAACGTCAGGCGCTGGCGGGTTAATGCACGAAAGTGTTTCTGAATGTTTGACTTGAGACACATTTTGTATTATTTTTCCGCTCGCAATGGGGAGTAACTTCTTCGTCGGATAATCGTCATTACGGTGTCTGGACCCGCGCTCACGCAGCGCTGTCCCAGCCACCCGGTTACCGGGCAACCCTGATAAAAGATTCAGCGATGAATCAACATCAGAGTTGTAAGTGAGACCTTGCCGGAAGGCGAGGTTTGCTTATAGCTCAGAGAGAGCGGCTAACGTCTTCCGACGCTGGCCGTTTTTTTTTGATGTTTTATTGAGGATTGCGTAATGATGAATTCCGTCGGAAACCCGATGCTGTGGGGCAGTTTTGCCGTTGTCGTGGTGATCATGCTGGCCGTCGACCTGCTGTTACAGGGCCGCAAAGGCGCGCAGGTGATGACCATGAAAAGTGCCGCGATGTGGTCGCTGGTGTGGATTGGCCTGTCGCTGCTGTTTAACTTTGGCTTCTGGTGGTATCTCAACGGCGAGTTTGGCCGTGAAGTGGCTGACGCTCAGGCCACCATGTTCCTCACCGGCTATTTGCTGGAAAAAGCGCTGGCGGTGGATAACGTCTTCGTCTGGTTGATCCTCTTCAGCTACTTCTCCGTTCCGGCCAATTTGCAACGCCGCGTGCTGGTCTACGGTGTGTTAGGCGCTATCGTCCTGCGTACCGGCATGATCTTCGCGGGCAGCTGGCTGGTGGGTCAGTTCAGCTGGATCCTCTACGTATTTGGCGCCTTCCTGCTGTTTACCGGTATCAAAATGGCGCTGGCGAAAGAGGATGACGGCGAGATTGGCGAAAAGCCGATGATCCGCTGGCTGCGCAGCAAACTGCGCATGACCGACGAACTCCAGGGTGAGAAGTTCTTTGTGCGCCGCAACGGCCTGCTGTTTGCGACACCGCTGCTGCTGGTGTTGATTATGGTTGAGCTGAGCGACGTGATTTTCGCCGTCGACAGCATCCCGGCGATTTTTGCCGTAACCACTGACCCGTTCATCGTCCTGACGTCGAACCTGTTCGCTATTCTTGGCCTGCGTGCGATGTATTTCCTGCTGGCGGGCGTAGCCGAACGTTTCTCGATGCTGAAATACGGTCTGGCGGTGATCCTGATTTTCATTGGTATCAAAATGCTGCTGCTTGACGTGTTCCATATTCCGGTCGGCATATCGCTCGGCGTGATCGCCACGATTTTGGTGGGCACGCTGCTGATCAACGTCTGGGTAAATCGCCGTGCTGACCGCGCAAAATTAGAAAAATAATCGGGCATAGCTCGCAATATCCAATACCAAAACGGGCGCTGAAAGGCGTCCGTTATTTTTTGCGCCAGATAACGATCACCGGGCGGTCTCTGCCGCCCGGTTTACTCGGCTATTTCGTACTCTTCACGCCCTGCAACAACCTTTCCAGCGGATAGACCGCCGCGATCACCAGCTCATCCTGAATCTGTGCCGACGCATCCAGTTGGGCCTGCGCCTGCTGGCGTTGCTGCGCCGTCATGCTTTCGCCCTTCTGCATGTTATCCAGCCATTGCAGACCCAGCTCAGACAGTTTTCCAACCTGATCCACCACCGGCTGAACGGGCTTGAGCACAGTGTTATGCGTCAGTTGTGGCTGCACTAATGGCGTATTACGCTGCCAGATGTCCAGCTGCGAACGGATAGCCGCTGCGGCGTCGGCGTCCTGCGGGTTAACAAGCAGTGCAGTGATGTGGTTATCCAGTTCACGTACCGCGTTGCTCTCGGCCGGTAAGGCGTCCACCAGCCGGTTCAGCGGTTCGAACTGGGTGTAATGACCGGCCTGGAATTTGATGTGCTGACGGGTGTAATACTGCGCCGGTTCCAGCGCCGTGGAGAGCGTCAGCAGCGGCGTAATGTCGGTGCTGTTCGCCAGACGGGTCATCATTCTGGCGGTTTGTGCGTGCTGTTGCAGACCGACAGACACCACCGACCAGCTGTCGATTTTCGCCAGCCGTTGATACATATTGCCGGTGTCTTTCACGTCCTGTGCGGACCACAACCGCTCCGCCACCACAAAGCCACGCGGCCAGAGCCGCAGATCCAGAATTTGCGAGGTGATGTTCTCCTGCCACAGCGCCGCTTCGCCACCGAGAATATTTTTCATCCCCTGCGCGTCAGGCACCACCGGCGGCGTTCCGGCGGGAACCGCGCTGAGCTGGCTGCCGGTCGCCGGATAGCGCGCATTACCAATCAGGAAGTAGCCGTCAAATTTGCCCTCTCTCAGCGTCAGCACCGGTCGCGTGTCACCCATCCAGGTATCCACGGCAAAACTGACTTTGCCGTCGTCCTGCCAGACAATATCGCGCACCGCACGACGGGTTTTCCCGCCGAAATCGATAAACCCGCGCCAGCCCTGTTTGCCGTCAATCAGCGTGAAGCTGCCGTCCACCGGTTTGCCCTTCAGGCGCGGCATGCTGAACTGCCAGCTTTGGGCTTTCTCGCCATCAGCCACGTTTTGGTCCACGCCCAGCGGCTGCGGCAAAATTTCATTGCGGTAGTGATAGGCCGAACTGTGCGGCTGATCGAGATAAAAGCCGGTGGACAAAATCCCCTGATATCCCTGCTGAGCACTGGCGCCGAGCGAGTCCGGCCCCTGCCACGACTGGATGACAATATCGTGCGGCAGGTCCGGGTGGAAAATCTCGTCCCAGCCGACCATTTTGCGCTGATGCTGGTGCAAAATAACCTGCAAGCGCTTATTGAACGCGGCCTGCAAGGCATGGCTGTCGGCAATCTTATTCTTCTGCATATAGGCCTGAATGGCTTTCGAATTCACCCACTGTGTATCCTTCACTTCGTCGCCGCCGATATGCAGGTACGGGTCCGGGAAGATAGCGGTCAGCTCGCTGATAATCGTGTCGGCAAATTTATAAACCTGGTCATTGGACGGGTCGAGGGTCGGTTCATGTACGCCCCACTCCCGCTCCATCTTATACGGGCCCGGCGCGCTGATAAGTTCCGGGTAGGCCACGGCAATCGCCGAGGCGTGGCCCGGCATATCGATTTCCGGCACCACGCGGATACCGAGCGACGTGGCATAGGCCACCACCTCTTTCATTTCGGCCACGGTATAAAATTCGCCGTCGCTGGCCAGCTGTTGCAGTTTCGGGTAGTGCTCAGAGGCAAAGCGCCAGCCCTGATCGTCAGTCAGATGCCAGTGCAAAACGTTCAGCTTGGCCGCCGCCATGCCGTCGAGCTGGCGTTTGATGGTGCTGATGGGCAGGAAGTGACGGGCGGAGTCGAGCAGCACGCCACGCCAGGCGAAGCGCGGCTGGTCGTGAATGGTCACCAGCGGCAGGAAGGTGTTCTGGCCGTCATTTTGCAGCAACTGCAACAGCGTTTCCATGCCGTGCAGCGCACCAAAGCGGGTATTGGCGGTCAGGGTTGCGCCCTGCGGCGTGACCTGCAATTGGTAGCTTTCATCGCTGTCCGGCATCGGCTGGGCAGCGACTTTCTGTTTAATCACAATCTGGATTTTGCTCTGATGCGCATCCGCCGGTTGCGGCTGTAAAGTCCAGCCGGTCTGCTGCTCAATCCTGTCACGCCAGCGGCTGACCGCCGGGCCTACATCATCCCCGCTGACGGCAATGGAGAGCGAATTATCCACTACCCATTTTCCAGCATCCGGCGCAACCTCCACCTGCTGCGGCCACGGCATCAGCGGCAGATTTCCTGCGGGGGCGGCAAACGCCGAAGAGGTGATAGCAAGGAGTAACGACGAGGCAAACAAGGAACGACGGAATGGCAATGGCATGAGCATGATCCCTCAGAGGAAATGAGCAAATCCATACCCAAAATCATTCGAGTCGCAGGAAGGCGGCAAATAAGCGAATCCCGATGAGCTTACTGAAGTAAGTGATTCGGGTGAGCGAATGCAGCCAACGCACCGGCGACTTGAAGGATGACGGGTATGGCGCTGAAACGTAAGGATTAACTATAGCCGTTGATGAAAAAAAGACGGTGACTGAGTTAACAATCACCGTCTTTTCTTAACAATTACTGTTTACAGCCTGTCAGTTACTGCCAGCCGTAGCGCCGTACGAACCAGCCTTTGACGCACTGGGTCAGCACCATGTAACCGGCCAGAATGGCGATCAGCCATGGGAAGTAGCTGAGCGGCAATGCCTGCAATTGCAGGAATCCGGCGGCCGGTGAGAAGATAAGCCCGATGCCGGTAATGATCACCATCAGGGTCATCACGCACAGCGGCCAGGAGGCGCGGCTCTGGATGAACGGCACTTTACGGGTGCGGATCATGTGCACAATCAGCGTTTGCGACAGCAGCCCTTCGATAAACCAGCCGGACTGGAACAGCGTCTGCGCCTCCACGGTATTGGCCTTGAACACCCACCACATCAGGCTGAAGGTCAGAATATCGAACACGGAGCTTATCGGGCCGAAGAACACCATAAAGCGGCCGATATCACCGGCATTCCAGCGCTGCGGTTTGGCCAGCTGCTCTTCGTCAACGTTATCAAACGGGATCGCCACCTGGGAGACATCGTAAATCAGGTTCTGAATCAACAGGTGCAGCGGCAACATTGGCAGGAACGGCAGGAAGGCGCTGGCCACCAGCACGCTGAACACGTTACCGAAGTTGGAGCTGGCGGTCATTTTTATGTATTTCAGCATGTTGGCGAAAGTTCTGCGCCCTTCGGTCACGCCCTGCTCGAGCACCATCAGGCTCTTTTCCAGCAGAATAATGTCGGCGGCTTCTTTGGCAATATCCACCGCCGAATCTACCGAAATCCCGATGTCCGCCGCGCGCAGCGCCGGCGCATCATTGATGCCGTCGCCCATAAAACCGACCACATGCCCTTCACCGCGCAGCACGCGCACGATGCGCTCTTTGTGCATCGGCGTCAGTTTGGCAAATACCGTGGTGGTTTCGGCGGCGGCCAGCAGCCGGACGTCATCCATCGCTTCGATATCGCTGCCGAGCAAAATATGGTCGACCTGCAAACCCACGTCTTTGCAGACTTTGCGGGCCACCAGCGGGTTGTCGCCGGTAAGAATTTTGACCGTCACGCCTTTGTTTTTCAGCGCTTTCAGCGCCGGTGCGGTGCTCTCCTTCGGCGGGTCAAGGAAGGCGATATACCCGGCCAGAATCAGGCTGGACTCGTCATTTACGCCATAGCCTTTCGTGCGCGACGGCATCACTTTATGCGCCACCGCCACCACCCGCAGCCCCTGCTGGTTGAGGTCATCGGTAATACGGCGGATCCGCGCCAGCAGCACATCGGTCAGCGGTACAATCTCACCGTTAAGCTGCACCAGCGTGGAGATTGACAACATCTCCTCCAGCGCCCCTTTGCAAATCAGGCGGTGGCTGTCAGCATTTTCAGAAACCACCACCGACATGCGGCGGCGGTCGAAGTCGAACGGGATCTCATCGACTTTCAGCCAGTTGCCGGCGTTGGTCATCTCGGTGGATTCCAGCACCGCCACGTCGAGCAGGTTTTTCAGGCCGGTCTGATAATGGCTGTTGAGCCACGCCAGATGCAGCACTTCATCACTGGTTTCCCCGAGCACATCGGTATGACGTTCGAGGACAATTTTATCCTGCGTCAGAGTGCCGGTCTTGTCGGTACAGAGGATGTCCATGGCGCCAAAGTTCTGAATCGCATCCAGACGTTTGACGATCACTTTCTGTTTCGACAGCTTCACCGCACCTTTCGCCAGCGTGGAAGTGACGATCATCGGCAGCATTTCAGGCGTCAGCCCGACCGCCACGGAGAGCGCAAACAGCGCCGCTTCCCACCAGTCGCCTTTGGTATAACCGTTGATCAGCAAAACGATCGGCGTCATCACCATCATAAAGCGGATCAGCAACCAGCTGACTTTACTGATACCGGCCTGAAAAGCGTTCGGCTGCGTCTCTTCCTGCGTGACGCGCTCGGCCAGCTGACCAAACCAGGTTTCGCCACCGGTGGCGATCACAATCGCCATCGCCGTGCCGCTGACCACGTTGGTGCCCATAAAGCACAGGGTATCCTGCTCCAGCGGATCGCAATCCACCGGCATCCGGCTGTTGGCCTGTTTCTCGACCGGCAGGGATTCGCCGGTCAGGGCGGCCTGGCTGATAAACAGGTCTTTGGCGGAAAGAATGCGCAGGTCGGCCGGGATCATGTCACCGGCGGAGAGTTTAATCAGATCACCCGGCACCAGCTGGCTTATCGGCAGCTCCAGGGTTTCGCTGCGCCCGGTGTGCGCATCGCTGCGCAGGACGGTGGCGGTGTTGCTGACCATGGCTTTCAGCGCATCGGCGGCGCGGTTGGAGCGCGCCTCCTGAATAAAGTGCATCAGGGTAGAGATCAGCACCATCGCGCCAATCACCAGCGCGGCGGTCAGGTCGTCGGTGGCATACGAGACCAGGCCCAGCACGGTCAGCAGCAGGTTGAACGGGTTACGGTAGCAGTGCCACAGGTGCAGCCACCATGGCGCAGGCTGCTGATCGTCAGTTTGGTTTGGCCCGACGCGCTCGCGGATGGCCTCAGCTTCCGGCCCGGTCAGCCCTTCAGGATGGCTGCCAAATTGCAGATACAGGCTCTCTTCCGTGGCACGGGCGCACTGCATGCTGTGCGCGGCAATACTGGCAGGCACTTCAGGCATTTTGCTGCCGTTGAGGCTTTCCTGGATAGAGTCACCCAGCATCGGGTCACGACGAACCAGACGGCGCGGCAAATTACGGCTAAGTGCATCAAGCAGCCGTTGAGTAAAATTTTTGAACATGATTCGACCCTTTGTTGCGTCCACGGTTTAACACCACAGACATGGCAAAGATTGTTACACAGCGGGAAACAAGACAAGGATCGAGCGCCACCGCTTACCATTTTATTGCTTTTTAAAGCATTAATATCACGGCAAGCAGTAGCAAAAAGGCGGGTGCTTACCGGATCACAACGGACCTACAGAATTGGGGTCGGGTTCCATCAGGTTTTCACCTCCGGTAAGGAACGTTTAGGAAATCATACCCGTCAAGTATTACAATCTTTCGGGTAACAGCACGGGAATATTCAACTATCCTGCGAATATTCAGCGCACGCAGTGTACGCTTATCAACTGCAACCAAACATAAACCTGATCACTTATTTGTTGTAAAACAACCATGCAAAATCGCCTGACTATTAATGACATTGCCCGCCTCTGCGGTGTGGGGAAATCCACCGTGTCGCGCGTATTGAACAATGAGGGCAACGTCAGCCCGCAGACCCGTGAGCGCGTGCTGGCGGCAATTGAACAGCACAACTTCAGCCCGTCGAAATCGGCCCGCGCCATGCGCGGTTTCAGCGATAAAATCGTGGCGATCATTGTCTCGCGTCTGGATTCCCCGTCAGAGAATCAGGCGGTGCGCGCCATGCTGCCCCTGTTCTATCAGCAAGGTTACGATCCGATTGTGATGGAAAGCCAGTTCAGTGCCGCGCGGGTGGAAGAACATTTGCAGGTGCTCAAACAGCGCAATATCGACGGCGTCGTGTTGTTTGGTTTTACCGGGCTGGAACCCGCCATGCTCAGCGGCTGGCAAAATAAACTGGTGATGATGGCGCGGGCGATGCCGCAGTTTTCGTCGGTCTGTTATGACGACGCCGGTGCGGTCAGATTGCTGATGAACAAATTAATGCAGCAGGGACACCAGAAGATTGGTTTCATCGGCGTTTCCCCACACGACACCACCACCGGCCAACTGCGTTTCGAAGCCTATCAGGCGTATTGCGCCGAACATCAGCTGACGCCACGCATGGCGCTGGGCGAACTGAACTACCAGAGCGGTTTTGACCTGATTGCGCAGGTGCTGCTCCCCGGCACCGATGCCGTGATCTGCGCCTCCGATACCATTGCTCTCGGCGCAGAAAAATATCTGCAACAGCAGAATATCACCGGCATTCAGGTGTGCGGCATCGGTAATCACCCGCTGCTGAAATTCCTCTTCCCAAAAACTTTTTCGGTGGAACTGGGCTACGGCACGGGCGGCGAAGCGGCGGCGCGTCAGTTGCTGACACAGCTCGGCCAGCCAGCGCCTTTGCAGCAAATTATCATCCCCGGTCAACTGGCGGACTGAGCCGCGAAGCGGCACTAAAGTAAAAACTTTGTGATCAACCGCTTAAAACCGGGAACGTTCCCGGACACTATCCCATCCCTTTGGCTATGCTTGTTGGCGAAACCTACTGTTAACAATTTTTATCATTTACCTACACGCATATAGGCATACATATGAGCAAAGTGAAGCAACAGGACGTCGACCGCCTGATCGCCCTGGTTGGCGGCAGCGCCAACATCGCGACGGTCACGCACTGCATTACCCGACTGCGCTTCGTACTGAATGACCCGGCGAAAGCCGATCCGAAAGCCATTGAAGCGCTACCGATGGTCAAAGGTTGCTTCACCAACGCCGGTCAGTTCCAGGTGGTGATTGGGCCGGAAGTGGATGATTACTACAAAGCGCTGATCGCCACCAGCGGCAAGGACGACACCGGCAAGGAAGCGGCCAAAGTGGCGGCCCGCCAGAATATGAGCTGGTTTGAACGCGGGATTTCGCACTTCGCGGAGATCTTCTTCCCGCTGTTACCGGCGCTGATCAGCGGCGGTTTGATTCTCGGTTTCCGCAACGTCATCGGCGATATTCCGATGAGCGACGGCCAGACGCTGGCGCAGATGCACCCAATGTGGAAAACGGTGTATGACTTCCTCTGGCTCCTCGGCGAAGCGATCTTCATGTTCCTGCCGGTGGCAGTGTGCTGGTCAACGGTGAAGAAAATGGGCGGTACGGAGATCCTCGGTATCGTGCTCGGTATCACGCTGGTTTCCCCGCAACTGATGAACTCCTACAACCTCGGTCAGCAGATCCCGGAAGTGTGGAACTTCGGCTGGTTTACCATCGAGAAAGTCGGTTATCAGGCGCAGGTGATTCCGTCGATGCTGGCCGGTATGGCACTGGCATTGATTGAAAACGGCATGAAAAAAATCATTCCGAATTATCTCTATCTGGTGATTGTGCCAGTGGTGTCGCTGATTGTGGCAGTGTTCCTCGCCCACACCCTGATTGGTCCGTTCGGCCGCATGATTGGTGACGGCGTGGCTTACGCAGTGAAAGCGGTGATGACCGGCAGCTTCGCACCGATTGGCGCGGCCCTGTTCGGTTTCCTCTACGCGCCGTTGGTGATCACCGGCGTGCATCAGACCACGCTCGCCATTGATATGCAGATGGTGCAAAGCACCGGCGGCACGCCGGTCTGGCCGCTGATTGCTATCTCCAACATCGCGCAGGCGGCGGCAGTGGTGGGCATCATCATTGCTTCTAAAAAACATAACGAACGCGAAGTGTCAGTGCCGGCGGCGATCTCCGCCTTCCTCGGCGTGACCGAACCGGCCATGTACGGGATCAACCTGAAATACCGTTTCCCGATGCTGTGCGCGATGATCGGCTCCGCCGTGGCCTCACTGATTTGTGGCCTGAGCGGCGTGACCGCCAACGGGATTGGCGTCGGCGGGCTGCCGGGTATTCTGTCGATTAAACCGCAGTTCTGGGGCGTGTTTGCGCTGGCGATGCTGGTCGCGACGGTCATCCCTATCGTGCTGACGGTACTGGTTTATAAACGCAAAGCGCGCAAAGGCGAGCTGGCGGTAGTTTAGAAAAGGATATGACAATGAACAGCGAATTGCCGTGGTGGAAAGACGGCGTGATTTACCAGATTTACCCGAAGAGTTTTCAGGACACCACCGGCAACGGTGTAGGGGATATCAACGGCATTACCCAGCGTCTGGACTACCTGCAAACCCTCGGCGTGGACGCCATCTGGATAACACCGATGTACGTCTCTCCGCAGATTGATAACGGCTACGATGTGGCCGATTACTGCGCCATCGACCCGGCGTACGGCACCCTGGCCGATTTCGAAAATCTGACGGCGCAGGCGCATCAGCGTGGGATCCGCATCGTGATGGATATGGTGTTCAACCACTCATCCACCCATCATGAGTGGTTTAAGCAGTCGCAGGATCCGGCCAGCCCGTACCGCGATTTCTATATCTGGCGCGATGGCGACAGCGCAGGCGGGCCGCCGAATAACTGGCGTTCAAAATTTGGCGGCGGCGTCTGGCAGTGGCACGAAGAGAGCGGCCAGTACTATCTGCATCTGTTTGCCACCGAGCAGGCGGATCTCAACTGGGAACACCCGCCGGTGCGTGAAGCGCTGAAAGAGATCTGCCGCTTCTGGGCAGAGAAAGGCGTCGATGGCCTGCGTCTGGACGTGGTGAATCTGGTCTCCAAGCAGCAGGATTTCCCCTCCGACGACAGCGGCGATGGCCGCCGTTTTTATACTGACGGGCCGCGGATCCATGAATTTTTGCAGGAGTTCAGCCGCGATGTGTTTACACCGCTCGGGCTGATGACGGTCGGTGAGATGTCTTCGACCCAGCTGGAACACTGCCGCCGCTACGCCGCCAATGACGGCAGCGAAATCTCCATGACCTTTAACTTTCATCACCTGAAAGTGGATTATCCAAACGGTGACAAATGGACCAAAGCCGCGCCGGATTTCGTGCAGCTCAAACAGATCTTCAACCAGTGGCAGCAGGGAATGCACGGCCACGCCTGGAACGCACTGTTCTGGTGTAACCACGACCAGCCGCGCATCGTCACCCGTTTTGGTGAAGATGGCGAACTGCGCATTCCGGCGGCCAAAATGCTGGCGATGGTGCTGCACGGAATGCAGGGCACGCCGTACATTTATCAGGGCGAAGAACTGGGGATGACCAATCCGGGTTTCAAACATCTTGAGCAGTACCGCGATGTGGAAAGCCTGAATATGTTCGCCGAGCTGAAAGCCGCCGGGCGCAGCGACGCCGAGCTGCTGGAGATTCTGGCGTCGAAATCCCGCGACAACAGCCGCACGCCGATGCAGTGGGACGCGACCCCGAACGCCGGTTTCACCTCCGGTACGCCGTGGATCGCACCCTGCGCCAACTTTCCGCAGATCAACACGGAACAGGCGCTGGCCGATGCCGGTTCGGTGTTCTATACCTACCAACATTTGATTCGTCTGCGTAAAACCTTACCGGTACTGACCCACGGTAATTATCAGGATCTGGCGCCAGCCAATCCGCAGGTGTGGTGTTATCGCCGTACCTGGCAACACCAGCAGCTGACAGTGATGGCCAATCTCAGTAATAAAATGCAGACGATAAATACAGAACCCGGCCTGTCAGATCCGTTATTTAGCAACTATCCTGATGCCCCTGCGGCTCATTCTCTACGCCCTTTTGAATGTTTTTACCGGCTGGAAATAATATAACGGTTCGGCATATTCTCAATATTCCCCCAAGGCATCTCACGATGCCTTTTTAATTTTCTCATTTTAGTCATTGAGGCCGTTAATTAGCGCCCCTCAGATGTTATCTCCGCATAAAAAAAACCAAAACCCCTCTCTCATTTTTCTCATCAAGATTAATTTTTTAATGTGATTTGTCGCCCTGCCTTTGCCTGCCGAAGATAAGGATGGCAGGAGCAGGCTCCGGGCTATTCAGGCTTCTGATATTGAAACAACCTTGAAATTGAAACCTGGTCTGAAAGCGTTACCCGCCAACAGCGTTGCTGACGACTGACTTCTTCTAAGGATTTATCATGAATGACACAACGGCATCATTACTGGCAACCCTCGCCACAAAATCTGATATCAAGACGCTGGCTCCTATTCCGCGCATGTCTTTTGCAGAATTCCTCGAAAAAACCACCGACACGCTCTCCTGGAGTGAAACCAAACAGCTGTATGAGGCCGCGCAGCAGGACCAGCGCAGCAACGTCCTGCTGGCCGCCAAAGTCACGTCACGCGCCAACCCGCAACTGCAAAGCGCAGTGAATCTGGGTATTGAGCCGATGGTCAGCAACGTCGTGGTTGAAAGCACGGACGCATCGCAGCTCCTGAGCGCTTCGCCGTCCGATGCCTCTGGTTATCAGGATATTTTCGCTAGCCGTGACAGCGCCTATGCTCCGTCGGGGTCGGTCGCGTCGGTGTTCTCTCCCGCCAGCTACCTGACCGAGCTCTACACCCAGGCCAAAGACCTGCACGCCACCTCATCGGACTATCATTTAGATAAACGACGCCCGGATTTGCAGTCCCTGACGCTCAGCCAGGCCAATATGGCGCAGGAAGTCTCCACCCTCTCATTATCCAATGAGATTGTCTTAACCGGCATCAAAACCAAAACCGGCAAAAATGAGACCCAGGTGATGGAGCTGCTCGCCACCGACCGCTCCACCGGCGTCACGCCTTATCATCAGGCCTTTGATAACGTCCGCCAGTCGCTGCTGCTGGCCGACCCGGATTTAAGCCCGCTGACGCCGTCGGCGCTGTTGGTTTCCTCACTCGATACCAGCGTGGCGCAGGGCCTGAACCTGAACATCTCCCCTGAGTTGAATAATATTCTGCTGGAGGAGATCACCGACGCCACCGCAGCTGCCTTGTACACCAAAAACTTCGGCACGCTGGATATCAATACCCTGTGCTCAGTGGATTATCTTTGCCGTTATTACAATATTACCCAGGATGAGCTGGCGGAGATTATTAATACCTGCAATGCCAGTTATGTCAGTAATAAGTTAGTCGCACCAGTGATGAGTGAAGGTCAAGTTGACGTTGTCACAATTATGCAAACACCCAAAGATAACTACACGACCCAGCTTAATTATTTAGACCTGTACCCAACAGGCAAAGAAACCTATAACATAAGTTATAGCATGAAGGACTATGCCATAGAAAAACCTGATTTCAAGTTATTATCCGACCCAACTGGGTTAGTGGTTTATTATCATAATCAGAATTTTGCCCCTCTGGCGAATAAACATTACATTAATAAAGTTAGCATCCCTACTTCAGTCTCAGAAAAATCTTTCAATATAGCGATAAAACGGCAAGAAACCACTGGGAATAGTTACAATTACACCGCTGTACAGTTTACTGTCACAGCTGCATCTGACATTAATACACAAGCATCCCTGCTGAAACTCAACAAAGTCATCCGCCTGTATAAAACCAGCGGATTATCTCCGGCCGTTATCTGGCGAGTCATTAACAGCGTAGAGGCTTCCCAGGTTGTGAATGCCGTCGTATTGCAACGATTGTCGCAGGTGAAGTTATATTTACAGCAATATTCCGTTGATGCAGGCCAGGCATTGGCATTAGCCAATGTGGATATTTCAGAGCAACCGACCATGGATGCCCTGAGTCAGTTTGATCAGTTATTTAATAACCCACCGCTCAGCGGAATGACTCTGGTCACAGACGCTACGAATATTGACTTCAGAGTAAACACTGCCGTTAAAGATCCGCGAGTTTCGGCCATAAAACGGGGGTTAAACGTCGATGATAACGAGATGATGACGCTCAATTACATCGTTGACTACGCAGAGGATGGCATTGTTATTTGTAATATCGGGAATATCTCAGATTTTTATCGCGCCAGGTTATTGGCCGACGCCCATCATTTTTCCGTCAGCGAATTATATTTACTTCTGGACATACTGAATTACCGGGCAACCAGGTTGTATCAGATTACTGACGAGAAGCTGGCTGAAATTATTGATGCGGTATATAAAACCACCCAATGGTTAGCTGCCAATCACTGGACCGTCTATGACCTGTATATTATGGTCACCGACACCTACAGCACCACCCTCACCCCGGAAATCGAAAACCTGACCGCCACCCTGCTGGCCGGTCTGCCTGACCAAAAAGCCACCCGTGGCGACGCCCTTAAACACGCCATGGCGCCCTACATTGCCGCCTCCTTACAGCTGGCTTCCGAAAACGTCGCCTATCAGTTGCTGTGCTGGAGCGACCAGGTTAAACCGTCCGGCATCACCGTCGATACCTTCTGGACGGAAGTGCAAACGAACAGCACCAGCGCCAAAGTGATCACCTTCTGCCAACTGCTGGCACAACTCGCCGTGATCTACAGCAACACCCAGCTCAGCGAAACCGAACTGGCACTGGCCGTTGCTCAACCGGCTAAGATGATCACCGGTGCTACCACCCTCGGCCACTCCCTGGCGACGTTACAGGCGCTGACCGGCTTCCACGGCTGGATAAACAGCCTGGCAGACCAGGCCTCAGACACCCTCACCGCTTTTACTGCCGGTGCACTGACGGTCGAAAAACTTGCCGACGCCATGAACCTCGACAAGAACACCCTGACCCAGGCCGTCGCCCTGGTGCAGGCCGGCGCCGTCACCACCACACCGTTAACCTGCTGGTCGACGATTGACCTGGCACTTCAGTGGGTCACCCTCGCTACCGCCTGCGGTATCGCGCCGGTCACGTTTACCTCGCTCAACGCGTTGCACTATGCCACGGCCACCACCTACACCCAGTGGCAGGACGTCGCCAATGCGCTGGTCGCCGGGCTGAACGCCGAACGTAGCGCACAACTGCACGCGCTGCAGGACACCCTGCTCAGCGACGCCGCCTGCGGTTACTCGCTGGCAAACGTCATCAACGCTTCGCTCAATATCCGCGACCGCAACGCGCTGTTCACCTATTTGCTCATCGACAACCAGGTCTCGGCAGACGTTCTCACCACCCCGCTGGCCGAGGCGATTGCCGGTATCCAGCTGTACGTCAACCGCGTACTGCAGCGCATTGAGGTCGACGTGGTCACCGCTGTCACCAGCCGCACGTTCTTTGACGACTGGGACGTCTACAACAAACGCTACAGCACCTGGGCCGGTAAATCGCAGTTGCTCTATTACCCGGAGAACTACGTCGACCCGACCCAGCGCATCGGGCAAACCCATATGATGGGCGAGCTGCTGCAGTCGATTAACCAAAGCCAGCTCAATACCGACACCGTCGAGGATGCCTTTAAAACCTACCTCACCAACTTCGAACAGGTGGCCAACCTGAGCATCGTCTCGGCCTACCACGATGAGGTGAACGTTGACACCGGTTTCACCTACTTTATCGGCGCCAGCCAGAGCCAGCCCACCGATTACTACTGGCGGCGCGTCAACCATGACCTGTTTGCCGCCGGCAGCTTCCCGGCCAACGCCTGGAGCGACTGGCTGAAAATTGAGTGCGCGGTCAATCCGTGGCAGGGGATGATCCGCCCGGTAAACTATAAGTCCCGCCTGTACGTTCTGTGGCTGGAGCGCAAAGAGCAGTCGACTCTCGACAGCACCGGTAAAATCAAAACGACCACCTACAACTTCGATCTGAAGCTCAGCCATATCCGTTATGACGGCACCTGGACCGCACCGTTCAGCTTTAGCGCTGACGCACTTGTCCCGTCCTTATCCGCCACCGGTGACGGCATCGGGCTGTACTGCTCAGAATGTACTGAAGAAGATAAGCTGGTGGTGCTGTTTTATAAAAAAGTCGCCACGGCGGCGGAGACGAAGACGGCCAGCGGGATCTCTATTTTTGCCGATATGACCGGCGTCAATATGGATCAAACCCAGGCTAATTTTTATCTGGGCAATGCCAAAACCCAGTTTGATACCACTGCGATGAGCAGCGTGAATAACCGTTATGCGTCGGAGAGCTATAATATCCCCTCCTCAGTCGTCGCCAACAGCAGTTGGTCGGGCGGTGGCTATGAAATCAGCAAAGTCTATGGCGGAAATATTGCTTCGGTGCGTTCTGAAACCTCATCGTCCGGCAGCAAGCTGTTTATTAAGCCTAATCTGAGAGTGTGTTATGATGCTTATTCCGCAGCACGGGATTATCAAACTCATCTAATTAAACACTTCGGTAATTATGGAGATAAATTTGTTGTTTATGATTTTGAGAAAAATATTTCATATAAAGATATAGACATGAACCAGGCACCACTCGGATTATATCACTCAAATAAACTAGACTCTTTACTTATCTATAATGGTGATTATTCTAACCCCTTGTATTCCTGCTGTATATTTGGTGAAGAAGAAGTGGGGGCAGGCAATATTTCCAACACATATAAGATCCCGTCATTATATAATTCAAAAACCCTACAAGGTGACGATTTAGTTTGTTTATCCAAAATGGAGGGCATATACATTGGCCCCCCAGGAAGCGATGGTAATTTCCACAGCGTCCGTCAACAAATGGACATAACGGCCAGGCATGACGTCAGCACCACCATTAATAACTCGGCAGTCACTATTACCGTTAAGGCCGGCAGCAAAACGCAGACCTTTACCGCCGATAAAAACTGCAGCACTTTCCCTGCCGGCAGTCTGAATGGCATGACCTACGTTTTCAATGAGCTGGAAATTGACATTTCAGGGCTGGTCTTTACCAATAATAAAGCGAATGTGGAAGTGACCTTCAGCGCCAAAGCCGATGACAACCGCTTTGTTGGCTCTGAAACCTTCATCATTCCCGTCACCCGTAAAAGCGAGGACAGCAACAATATCCTCACCCTGCATAAAACCGATGCCGGTGCGCAGTATATCGAGATGGGTATTTACCGCACCCGTCTCAATACCCTGTTTGCCCATGAACTGGTCAGCCGTGCCGATAAAGGTATTGATTCTATTCTGAGCATGAATACGCAGAATATTGCCGAACCGATGCGAGGAGAGGGGGTTCTATACCCGCTTAGGGCTCCCAGCCTATAATGCGCAGGTTCACGGAAGCGAAGACTGGTTCAAAATATATCTTGGTAATATCCAGGGAAGCAGCACGCTGCAATTATATTATGAAGGCACGCTGAGTTCGGTGGAAACTGAATTAATCCTGTTTGTTCCGTATGAACCCAACTCGTTCGTCTACCAAGGTGTTCGTGTTGCCGTAGAATACTCATCACACTTATATAGTGGCACATGGGAGCCAGCTTTCTTTTATTATGACTCTGTAAGTAAAAAATATATTTTAATTAATGATGCAGACCATGCAACAGCAACAGGTCAGTCTGGCCCGGTGACTGGTGTTCTAAAATATAAAGGTTACTCTTCCGTCGCTGTTTTAGACACCTACCAGGAGCCGATGGACTTCACCGGCGCCAACGCCCTCTACTTCTGGGAGCTGTTCTATTACACACCGATGCTGGTCGCACAGCGCCTTCTGCAGGAGCAAAGCTTCGACGAAAGCAACCGCTGGCTGAGCTACATCTGGGATCCGGCCGGTTATCTGGTCAACGGCCAGCCCGCTGACTACGACTGGAACGTCCGTCCGCTGCAGGAAGACACCAGCTGGAACAGCGACCAGCTCGACACCACCGACCCCGACGCCATCTGCCAGCACGACCCGATGCACTATAAAGTCTCCACCTTTATGCGCACCCTCGACCTGCTCATCGCGCGCGGCGACTACCAGTTCCGCATGCTCGAGCGTGACACCCTCGCCGAGGCCAAAATGTGGTACATGCAGGCCCTCAACCTGCTCGGCACTGAACCCTACGTCGAACTCGACAGCAGCTGGGGCAATGCCACCCTGAGCCTGGCGTCAACCCAGACTCAGGCCGCGCTCACCGACCTGTTCCTCCCCGAACAGAACGCCCAGCTCTCCGGCTACTGGCAGACCCTCAATCAGCGCCTGTTTAACCTGCGCCACAATCTGTCCATCGACGGTCAGCCGCTCTCCCTGCCGCTGTACGCCACCCCGGCCGACCCCAAAGCCCTGCTCAGCGCCGCGGTCATGGCCTCACAGGGCGGCAGCACCTTGCCAACGGCGGTGCTGACGGTTCACCGCTTCCCGCAGATGCTCGACAGCGCCCGCGGCGTGGTCTCCCAACTGATGCAGTTTGGCGCCTCCCTGCAGGGCATTATCGAACGTCAGGACGGCGAAGCCCTCAACCAGTTGCTGCAGAATCAGGCCCGCGAACTGATGCTCACCAGCATCAGCATGCAGGACAAAGCCCTCAGCGAACTCGACGCCGAACGCGTGGTGCTCACGCAGTCGCTCAACGGTGCCCGTCAGCGATTAAACAGCTACACCAGCCTGTTTAACGAAAACGTCAGCAGCGGTGAAAAACGTGCCATGGACCTGCGCGCTACCGCTTCCGCCATCAACGCCAGCTCAAGCGCCCTGCACATGGCCGCCGCTGCGCTGGAGATGGTGCCGAACATCTACGGCTTCTCCATCGGCGGAGCACGCTGGGGCGGACTGGCCAACGCCGCCGCCATCGGCATCCAGATCACCACCTCCGGCATGATGATTGACGCCGACAAGGTCTCGCAGTCCGAAGCCTATCGCCGCCGCCGTCAGGAGTGGGATATCCAGCGCAATTATACCCAGTCCGAAGTCAGCCAGCTTGAAGCCCAGCAGGCGTCCCTGGCGGTGCGCCGCGAAGCCGCCGTTATGCAAAAAGGCTATCTCGAAACCCAGCAGGGGCAGATCCAGGCGCAGCTGGAGTTCCTGCAGCGCAAGTTCAGCAACCAGGCGCTGTACAACTGGCTGCGCGGCCGCCTCGCCGCCATTTTCTTCCAGTTCTACGACCTGGCCGTATCGCGCTGCCTGATGGCCGAACGTTCTTACCAGTGGGAAGTCAATGATGCGGCGACCAGCTTTATCAAACCGGGCGCCTGGCAGGGGACCTACGCCGGCCTGCTGTGTGGCGAAACGCTGATGCTCAATCTGACCCAAATGGACCACGCCTGGCTGCAGTGGGATAACCGCGCGCTGGAAATCAACCGCACCGTCTCGCTGGCTGACCAGTACAACGGCCTGCCAACGGCAACGCGCTTCGTGCTGGCCGACAAAGTGTCCGCGCTGGTCACCGCAGGCAAGGACGGCAGCGCCGGTGACGGGAAAAACAACGTCCTCAAACTGGCCAGCGGTACGCTGTCGGCCTGCGTTGCGCTGGCCGATCTGAAGATTAAAGACGATTACCCGGTAGCCATGAACCTCGGCACCGTGCGGCGCATCAAGCAGGTCAGCATCACGCTCCCGGCGCTGGTCGGTCCCTATCAGGATGTCCAGGCCACCCTGACCTATGGCGGCACCAGTAAGTTGCCAAAAGGCTGCACGGCGGTGGCGATTTCGACCGGCATGAACGACAGCGGGCAGTTCCAGCTGGACTTCAACGACAGTAAGTTCCTGCCGTTTGAGGGGATAGATATCAGTGATACCGGCACGCTGGTGTTGAGCTTCCCGAACGCCACCGGGAAACAGAAAGCGCTGTTGCAGAGTCTTAACGACATCATTCTGCATATTCGCTACACCATTCGTTAACCGTTAATCCTTTTTATCAATATCACAGGCTCCCTTCGGGGAGCCAGACGGGACAATATTATGCAAAATTTACCGACATCTGCGTCAACGGGCGTTCGCACTGCCAGCCTGTCACTTCCCAAAGGTGGCGGAGCGATTCAGGGCATGGGAGAAGCATTGAACAATGCTGGCCCAGACGGTGTGGCGTCACTTTCACTGCCGTTACCGATCTCCACTGGCCGTGGTTATGCACCTTCGCTAGCGTTGTCTTACAGCAGTGGTGCAGGTAACGGACCTTTTGGTCTGGGCTGGCAATGCGCCGCGATGAGTATCCGCCTGCGGACAGCCCATGGCGTGCCAAAGTACGACGGTCTGGATACCTTCATTGGCCCGGATGGTGAAATCTTGCTGCCAGCGCTCAATGCCAATGGCACGCCGGACACCCGCAAAACCAGCGTATTGATGGGGGCTGCGCTGGGCCAGATTTACAGCGTCACCCGGTATCAGCCACGTGTGGAAGACAGTTTTACGAAAATAGAGTGCTGGACACCAGCGACATCATCCGCGTCAGTTTTCTGGTTAGTGTCTACACCGGACGGGCAGATCCACTGTCTGGGCAAAAATGCCGTGGCACGAACGAGTGATCCTTCAGCTCCAGAGCATATCGCCGAATGGTGGCTGGAAGAGTCGGTCTCACCCACAGGCGAACATATCTATTATCAATATCAGGCAGAGGATGACGCCGGATGCGACAGCAGTGAAAAATCCATGCACGCGCCAGCTATAGCTCAACGCTACCTTTCGAAAGTCTATTACGGCAACGTCCTGCCCCAGAGCCGCCTGTTTGTTTTGGATGCCGCACTGCCCGCTGAAAACGCATGGTTATTCACTCTGCTATTCGACTATGGGGAACGCGACAGCACACTGTCTAAAGCCCCCTCTTTCGATGTTTCAACGGCATGGCCTTTACGCGTAGACAGCTTCTCTCGTTATGACTATGGCTTTGCACTGCGTACCCGCCGTCTTTGCCGCCAGATATTGATGTTCCACCGCCTGCAGGCATTGGCCGGTGAAAATACCGTGGGTGAAAAACCACTTTTAGTCAGCCGGACCACCCTCGACTACGATCAAAACGCGGCGCTGACGACGCTGGTCGCAGTGCGCCAGTCCGCTTATGAAGCCAATGGCACTGTGCAGGCTCTCCCTCCGCTGGAGTTCGATTACGCGCCGATGGCGCTGGCAACCGGAGGTAACTGGCAAACGATGCCGGTACTGGCTGGATTTAACGGTCAGCAACCTTATCAGTTCGTCGACCTGTACGGTGAAGGGCTGCCAGGCATCCTGTACCAAGACAGCAACAGTTGGTGGTATCGCGAGCCATTGCGCCAGACCGGGGGGGATCTCAACGCCATAACTTACGCCGCTGCCAGCCGATTGCCGGTTATCCCAACCATGCGTGACAATGCCACGCTAATGGATATTGATGGGGATGGCAGGCTGGAGTGGCTCTGCACACAAGCTGGTGTGCAAGGCTGTTACCGCATCCAGCCGGACCGACGCTGGAGCGCTTTTACCCCACTCAATGCATTCCCGATTGAGTATCACCACCCTCAGGCACAACTGGCCGATTTAACCGGTGACGGTTTGTCTGATTTGGTGTTGATCGGTCCGAAAAGTGTACGAATGTATGCCAATGCCCAGGGGGGCTGGTCCCCCGCCAGTATCGTGGCGCAACCAGCAGGAGTGACGCTTCCAGGGCAAGACAGCGATGCACGCCAACTCATTGCTTTCAGCGACATACTCGGTTCAGGCCAACAACATTGGGTTACCGTCAGCGCGGCAGGGGTCACTTGCTGGCCTAATCTGGGACATGGAAATTTCGGCCAGCCTCTCACACTGGCTGGTTTTACTCAGCCGAGAGAGACGTTCAATCCTCGTCGGGTTTATTTGGCCGATATCGATGGCACGGGGGCCGACGATATTCTCTATCTGCAAAACAGTGCGGTGGTGGTTTATCGCAATCAAAGCGGTAATGGTTTCGCTGACCCCGTAACACTTCCGCTGCCGGCCGGAGTGCATTTTGATGACACCTGCCTGTTGCAGATTGCCGATGTGCAGGGGACGGGGACGCTTAGCCTGATCCTGACCGTACCGTATAGTCAGCCCCAACACTGGTGCTATCCGCTGACGCCGGACAAGCCGGGATTACTACACGCAGCCAATAACAATATGGGGGCACATCATCAATTGCATTACCGCAGTTCAGCCCAGTTCTGGCTGGATGAAAAAGCGCAGGCGAGCCCCCCAAAAGCCAGTTATCTCCCTTTCCCACTACATTTACTGTGGAAAAGCAGGTTGCTCGATGAGGTCACCGGTAATGAAATCACCCATGAAACACGCTATCTCCACGGCGTATGGGACGGCAAAGAGCGTGAGTTCAGAGGGTTCGCTAAACTTGAGCAGATCGACAGCGATACGCTGTCTACCGATACGTCACTGGAGACTACACCGCCGTCGTCCGTCCACAGTTGGTTTGCCACCGGCCTCGCCGACGTCGATGACCTGCTGGCGGCTGAATTCTGGCGCGGCGATACTCAGGCATTCCCAGATTTTATTCACCGGTTTACACACTTCGATGCGACCCAGGCTCAGGATGTGGCTTTCACGCCTGCTACTGACGACGAACGTTACTGGTTAAACCGGGCGCTGCGCGGGAAGTTGCTGCGCACTGAACTCTATGGGTTGGATGGTAGCGCACAGCAATCCATCCCCTACAGCGTCAGCGAATCCCGTTATCAGGTCCGCCTGATCCCGAGTGTTGATGCTTCCTGCCCGGTGGTTTTCGCGAGCAGTTTAGAAACGCGTGATTATCACTATGAACGCATCACTCAAGACCCGCAGTGCAGCCAGACCGTGTTGCTGGCGCAGGATGCGTTTGGGTCGGTACTCCATAGCGTCAGCATAAATTATCCACGCAGAACTAAACCGGCCGCCAGCCCTTATCCGGCCACGCTGCCTGCAACCTTGTTTGCCAGCAGCTATGACGAGCAACAACAGCTGCTGCGTCTGACTCAGCAACAGGCCAGCTGGCACCACCTCACTGAGGGTGAAAACTGGCATTTAGGGCTTCCCTACCAACAACGCAGCAACCTGTTTACTTATCCTGCCAGCAATGTTCCCACCAAAGGCCTGTCACTCGAGTCGCTTCTGGCGGCGGACAGTCTCATTGCCAACAGTAAACCCTGCATTTTCGGTGGTCAGCAACAAGTGTGGTACACCGACAGCCCGGCAAAAAATTCGCAGGTACTGCCAACGGCTCAGGCACTGGTGGCCTTTACTGACAGCGCCGTGTTGGACGATGTTTCGCTGTCAGCTTATGACGGCGTACTCAGTGCAGCCGAACTTAATAGCAAATTGCAGTCTGCGGGATATCGCTCTTCGGCGCGTCTGTTTAACCGGGGAACGGAAACTGCCGTCTGGTGCGTGCGTCAGGGCCTGACCGATCACGGTACCGCCACACAATTCTGGCAGCCCCAGACTCAATGGAACACGGAACTGACCGGTAAAACACAGTTCACCTGGGATACGCATTTCTGTGTGATGACCAAAATCGTGGATGCCGCAGGTTTTGTGACTCAGGCCAGTTATGACTACCGTTTTCTGGCACCCACCCGCTTAACCGACCTGAACGACAACCAGCACTTTGCGCAAATGGACGCGGTGGGCCGGGTGACGTCAGTGCGTTCCTGGGGAACGGAAGCAGGAAAAACAGCGGGTTATGCCACCCCCGAAACCCAACCTTTCACCCAGCCGGCCAATATCGACGCCGCTCTCGCACTCGGTAAAGGCATACCCGTGGCCCAGTGTCTGGTGTATGTGCCGGATAGCTGGATGCAGGTGATATCCGCCAGCCAGCTAAACGCGCAAATGAAAGACAACGGAGTGCTTTGGCAGTCGCTGCTGGCAGCCCATGCTGTCACGGAAGATGAGCGGGTGTGCGCGCTGGGTTATCAACGCTGGGCGCAATCACATACCGTTCCTGCCGCTTTGCAAACCTTGCTCGATAGCGCATCACGTCAGCCACCGCATGGACTGACCATCACCACTGACCGTTATGACAGCGACCCGGCTCAGCAGCTGCGTCAACAGATCCTGTTCAGCGATGGATTTGGCCGCGCATTGCAGACGGCAGTTCGTCACGAAAATGGCATGGCATGGCAACGAAGCAGCAGCGGATCACTGGTGGTCGCCAACGGCGTACCGGCAGAAACCAGTAGCGATAACCGCTGGGCAGTCAGTGGGCGTAGCGAATATGACAACAAAGGATTGTTGATCCGCAGCTATCAGCCCTACTTCCTCAATGACTGGCGCTATGTCAGCGATGACAGCGCCAGACTGGAGATGTACGCCGACAGCCATTATTACGATCCACTCGACAGAGAATATACCGTGATCACCGCCAAGGGCTACCAGCGCCACATTCACTATTACCCGTGGTTTGTGGTCAGCGAAGATGAAAACGATACCGCAGCAGAATAAGGGAGAGTTCCTATGACAACTTTCATTCCCCAACTCTGTCAACACACGCCCTCGGTGGGCGTGTTAGACAACCGCGGACTTGCCGTCCGCGATATTGCCTATAATCACGCGGCGGTGGCTGACCCTATTGTGGAGCTGATCAGCCGCAGCGAGTTCAGCCCTGCCGGTTATCTCACCAGCAGCATTGATCCCCGCCTGTTTACCGCTCACCAGACTGACGCCAGCGTCACGCCAAACTTCCGCTATCAGCATGATTTGGCAGGCAGTGCGCTGCGCACTGACAGCGTCGACGCCGGCTGGCAGGTGGCCCTCGTCGATGCCGAAGGTCGCCCCGTCTGGCATAGCGACGCCCGGGGAACGCTCCGCCGATATGAATATGAGGCCAGCACCCTGCCCGGCCGCCCGCTGGCCCTGTATGAACAGCCCGCCGGCGAAGCGGAGCAGGTCGCGGAACGCTTCGTTTACGCCGGCAATGCCGCCGCCGATAAGCAGTTCAACCTCGCAGGGCAGGTGCTGCACCACTACGACACCGCCGGCGTCACCCGCCTGACCAGCCAGGCACTCAGCGGGGCGGCACTCAGTCAGGAGCGTCAGTTGCTGGCTAATACCGAGCTGCCGCCAAACTGGTCGGGAAGCGATGAAAACGTCTGGAAGAAAGCCCTCAGCGCCACAATATTTATCACTCAATCGACCGCCGACAGCACCGGGGCACCGCTCACCCAGACCGATGCCAAAGGCAACCAGCAGCGCTTTGCGTACAACCGCGCCGGGCAACGGGTGGCCAGCTGGCTGACGCTCAAAGGCAAAACCGAGCAGCCCGTGATAAAAGCCCTCAGCTACAGCGCCGCCGGACAAAAGCTGCGCGAAGAGCACGGCAACGGTTGTGCGACAGACTACACCTACGAGCCGCAGACCCAGCGCCTGCTCGGCTGCAAAACCTCCCGCGCCAGCGGCGTATTGCAGGACCTGCGCTATGACTATGACCCGGTCGGCAATATTCTCAGTATCTACAACGATGCCGAAGCCACCCGCTTCTACCGCAACCAGAAAATTGACCCGGAAAATACCTATGCCTATGACGCGCTGTATCAGCTGATTAGCGCGACCGGCTATGAGTCCTCGGCCAACCAGCCGCAGGCCGCGCAGAACAGTAACTGGCAAACCCCCATCCCCACCGACCGCACCCAGTACGTCAACTACACCCGCAGCTACCGCTATGATAACGCCAGCAACCTGCTGCAACTCAGCCACACCGGTGCGGCCAGCTATACCCACAACATCAGCCTCAGTGACCGCGCTAACCACGGCGTGTTTAACCCGCAAAACACCGCACTGACCCGGCAGCAAATCGAGGCCAGATACGACGCAGCGGGCAATCAGCTGGATTTAAACAACGGCACACTGTTGAGCTGGAACCCGCGTAATCTGCTGGCGCAGGCCACCGTGGTGACACGGGACTCACAAACCTTCGACGGGGAAACCTACCTGTACGACGGCGGCAGTATGCGGGTACAAAAATGCACCCGCTCGCAGGCCGGTACCGTCGCCCATCTGCACACGGTAACCTATCTGCCGGGGCTTGAGCTGCACAGCAAAACCCAAAACGGCGTGGAAAAAGAGGGCTGGCAGGTGGTCACCGCCGGGGCAGCAGGCCATGCGCAGGTGCGCGCCCTGTGCTGGACGGTGGGCAAACCGGCCGGCCTCACCGACGGACAGCTGCGTTTTAGCATCGATAACCTGATTGGCAGCAGCCTGCTGGAGCTGGACGCCGACGGGCAAATTATCAGCCAGGAAGCCTACTTCCCGTTCGGCGGCACAGCGGTCAGCGCGACGCGTGATCAGGTCGAGGCCGACTACAAAACCCTGCGCTATTCCGGCAAAGAGCGCGACGCCACCGGGCTGTATTATTACGGTTACCGTTATTACCAGCCGTGGGCAGGCCGCTGGTTAAGCGCCGATCCGGCGGGGACGATTGATGGGCTGAATTTATACCGGATGGTGAGGAATAATCCGGTGACGTTAATGGATCCTGATGGGAGAGACACTTTAGAGTGGCTTGATTTGGCCAACACTAATGAATCAAAAAATATTCCTGCGGCTATTTATAAACTGAATAATATAGCCGGGCCTCATACTGGAGTGCATGATGCCCACATGACATTCACCAAAAAAACGGGGGATATTTTTACTGAGTCAGATAATAATGACAACAAATTAAATAAATATAAAAAAGAAAAAGACAGAGTAAAAATAATGAAGGGTATGAGATACACCAAGGCAAAATTAAGAGACCTTGCAGCTCATTCTGGTTTTAAAAACAAAAAGGTATATAAAGATGAATTTGCAAATATTACGGGAAACTTAACCATTAAGAAAACATTTCCAGGTGTGGAACTGATAGGTGAAAAAATCAAGCCAGAGCTTGAGGAGTTTCACCCTCGAAATCTCAAAAAAACAGAAAGATGGAACTTTAGCTTCCACCTGGGATATTACCGTATTGTGGATACAGAGGCATATATTTCTGGCATAAAAGAAAAATATGAGACATTAAAGACAAAACTTCACCCAGTGGTCGAACGTAGAATAAGGGACCATATTTCAAGGAATAAAAATATTTTGCCTAAAAATGCCGGAATTGCAGGATTACATGCAGAGGTACAAGCCCTTAACCACATTCTTTCCGAACCAACTCTCGGGGAAGGAGTATCCCAAAAACTCAGTAACAGCTATATCTTCACACAGCGGTTAGTTGGAGCCAAAAACGAGGATTTCCCAGCTTGCCATAACTGTTCAGGTATTCTTTCTGGTCTTGAAAACGTAATGGCGGGAAAAACGAACGATATAAGACTAGAACGCAGGCACTCTTTCAGACTTTGACCCAGAGGTGATTTAGTTCGTATGATCAAAGTCGCCTTCATTGAAGGCGACTTACACTAAACATTACAGATAATGCAAAACGCCCCCGAACGGATAAGAGGCAAGATCTGCGCCACTTTGAGTCCATTTTGACACTTCTGCTCGCTCCTTAAACTTAAGCATAAAATCTTTGCTTTAGGTCAATAAAGCACGGATTACAGGTCAACGAAACTGGCACAGCACCTATATATGGTGTGTATAGTAGCCCACCAAACCCAATATGTAGCGTTTAGCTCAAAAACCCCGAATGAGGCCGCAGGCCGCACGGGGCGGGGCGTGACGCATAAAAGGAGTGAAATTGTGAAGGCAGACGTCTTGAAATCCGAACCCGCAAAAAACCAGAACCAACAGCCAATTGTCATCAAGCGGGACGGGTGCAAGGTCCCTTTCGATCAAGTCCTGATTAAGCAAGCGGTGCAACGCGCAGCGATTGCTGCCGGTATCGACAACCCGGAATATTGTGCACAGGTTGCCGACGTCGTCACGACAGGATTACAGGGCAAAGCGCGCGTTGATATCAATGAGATTCAGGATGCGGTTGAAAACCAGTTGATGGCCGGGCCACACAAGAAACTGGCGCGTGCGTATATTGAATACCGCCACGACCGCGACGTAAAACGTGAATTACGCGGCCGCCTGAATCAGGAGATCCGTGGTCTGGTCGAGCAAAGCAATATGGCGCTGCTCAACGAAAATGCCAATAAAGACAGCAAAGTCATTCCCACTCAGCGCGATCTGCTGGCGGGGATTGTCGCCAAGCACTATGCCAAACAGCATATTTTACCGCGTGACGTGGTGCTGGCACATGAGCGCGGCGAAATTCACTATCATGACCTCGATTACTCGCCATTTTTCCCGATGTTCAACTGTATGCTGATCGACTTAAAAGGCATGCTGACTCACGGTTTTAAAATGGGTAATGCGGAAATTGACACGCCTAAGTCCATTTCTACCGCAACCGCGGTAACGGCACAAATTATCGCGCAGGTCGCCAGCCATATTTACGGCGGCACCACCATTAACCGCATCGACGAAGTGCTGGCCCCCTTTGTGACCGAAAGTTTTAATAAACATAAAGCGGTGGCGCAGGAGTGGAATATTGCGGACGCCGAAAAGTTCGCGCACAGCCGCACTGAAAAAGAGTGCTATGACGCCTTCCAGTCGCTGGAGTATGAGGTCAATACGCTGCACACCGCCAACGGCCAAACGCCGTTTGTCACCTTCGGTTTTGGCCTCGGCACCACGTGGGAATCACGTTTAATTCAGCAATCTATTCTGCGCAACCGTATTGCTGGTCTCGGCAAAAACCGTAAAACCGCCGTGTTCCCGAAACTGGTGTTTGCTATCCGCGATGGTCTGAACCATAAAGCCAGCGATGCTAACTACGACATCAAACAGCTGGCGCTCGAATGTGCCAGCAAACGTATGTACCCGGATATTCTCAATTACGATCAGGTAGTGAAAGTCACCGGTTCGTTCAAAACGCCAATGGGCTGCCGCAGCTTCCTCGGCGTGTATGAAGAAAACGGCGAGATGATCCACGAAGGCCGCAATAACATCGGCGTGATCAGCCTGAATCTCCCCCGCATTGCGCTGGAAGCCAAACGGGATGAAGCCGCGTTCTGGACACTGCTCGATGAACGCCTGCTGCTGGCGAAAAAAGCCCTGATGACCCGTATTGCACGCCTCGAAGGCATTAAAGCCCGCGTCGCACCGATTCTGTATATGGAAGGGGCATGCGGCGTGCGTCTGAAAGCGGACGATGATATTTCCGGCATTTTCAAAAACGGCCGCGCATCTATTTCGCTGGGGTATATCGGCGTACATGAAACCATTAATGCACTGTTTGGCAATCAGACTCACGTCTTCGACGCCAGCTTGCTGCGTGAAAAAGCCGAAGCCATCGTTGGCCGCCTGAAAGACGCCACCGAGCAGTGGAAAGAGGAAACCGGCTACGGGTTCAGCCTCTACAGTACGCCAAGCGAAAACCTGTGCGACCGCTTCTGCCGCCTGGATGCCGCCGAGTTCGGGGTGATCCCCGGCGTGACCGATAAGAGCTATTACACCAACAGCTTCCATCTCGACGTTGAGAAGAAAGTGAATCCGTATGAAAAACTCGATTTCGAAGCACCCTATCCGCCGCTGAGCAACGGCGGTTTCATCTGCTATGGCGAATACCCGAACCTGCAACATAACCTGAAAGCGCTGGAAGACGTGTGGGATTACAGCTACACCCGCGTGCCTTACTACGGTACCAATACGCCGATTGATGAATGCTACGAATGCGGCTTTACCGGCGAGTTCGACTGCACCAGTAAAGGCTTTGCCTGTCCGAAATGCGGCAATCACGAACCGTCTCGCGTCTCCGTCACCCGCCGTGTTTGCGGTTATCTCGGCAGCCCGGATGCGCGACCGTTCAATGCGGGTAAGCAGGAAGAAGTGAAGCGCCGCGTGAAACATTTGGGTAATGGTCAATTAGGGTAAAATTTTGAACTTCCACCAGTACTATTCTGTTGATGTGGTCAACGGGCCGGGAACGCGCTGCGTGTTGTTCGTTTCTGGCTGTGTCCATGAATGCCGCGGGTGCTACAACAAAAGCACCTGGCGGCTGGATTCGGGCAAGCCTTTTACGCAGCAAGATGAAGACCAGATCATCGCCGATTTACAAAACACGGTGATCCCGCGCCAGGGCTTAACGTTGTCCGGCGGCGATCCGCTGCATCCGCAAAATTTGTCCGTTATCCGCCAGTTATTACTGCGCGTTAAGGCTGAATGCCCAGGAAAAGACGTGTGGATGTGGACGGGCTATAAACTTGATGAGTTAACGATAGAGCAGCAGGCAGTGATTGCGTTGATCAACGTGTTGGTTGACGGCAAGTTTATGCAAGATTTAAAAGATCCTTCGCTGATTTGGCGGGGAAGCAGTAATCAGGTCATTCATACCCTTCGCTAGTCCTTAATGCGTTGTCCGATCGGGCAATGCATTTCACCTGTTTTTTCCCAGAATAGAGACAAAAAAAAGTGTGCTTCAGATGAAGCACACTTTTATATTTCAACTCGTTATGTGTTATCCGTTAGGCTACCGGACCACCACGCTGGTTGATTTTGGTATTACTGACTGACCATTCGGTGTCCTGATAAGTATGCTCAGAAGCCATCGTATGTTCAGGCAACAACGGCTGCCAGTTGGATGCACCATCAGGCAGTTGTTTCACTGGCTGACGAATCGGTTGTCCCTCATAGGTTCCCCCCATTACTGGTGTTACCATCACGCGGTGTCGCATTTGACGGAACGTTGTTGGTGCTGGAACCCGGGCTAAGAATGATGCCTTTCGATGGCTCAACGGTTGCCCATTTTTTGCCATTATATTGGCTTGGATCGGTCTTTTTAGCCTCAGGCGTTGTTTCCTTAGCTGACGCTTTTGGCGCCGTATCAACTACTTTCGTCGAACCGCTTCTTGGTACACCTTCATAGGCCGTTCCGTTTTTACCGGTACCGCCTTTCGGTGGCTCAACCCAACTGGTGTTACCGGTAGCCGAACCTGGGGTTAACACCACGCGTTCCGGGGTTTTAACTTTAGGCCATTTTTTACCGCCATCAGTTGCATCTGGATGCGCAGGGTCCACCTTCGGATTCACAAGGTCTGCGGAAGAATCAGGGTTTACTTTAGGCACATCTTCAGAGTTTGACTTATGTGAATCAGGATCTTTTACTGGCTCGACCTTAGCATCTGCAGGTTCAGCCTTCGGATCTACCGTCGGTTTCACTGGGTCTGTGGAAAAATCCGGTTCTACTTTAGGCACATCTTCAGAGTCTGCATGCTGCTTAGGATCGACGACCGGCTCTACCGTAGAGTCTGCAGGTTCTGCCTTCGGATCTACCGTCGGTTTTACTGGTTCAACATCAGCATCGGCCGGTTTCGGCTTCACTGGCTCAACATCAGCATCGGCCGGTTTCGGCTTCGGTTTCACTGGGTCGACTGCATCGGCATCAATCGGTTTATGACTAATTGGCTCAACATCAGCAGGTTTCTTCGCGTCAGGCTGGTCAACATCATAACTTCCCTTCTTACTTGGCATAGGGACACTAACGGTCGCCGAGATATCACTCCCCCACTCTTTTTCATCCTTCACTACGGTGGATATTTTGCTGCCATCGGTATTGAGATCACCGTTAACTTTGGTTTTATCCAGAGTGCCAACATCAATAGTCGAATGTTGATCCTCCTGGTAGTGGATCTCATCCGTCGTTTGCGCATACATATTGACGCTGGCACCGGTCTTGGTAACACCGCCGCCGCCGCCGCCGTAGGCACCATCTTGTTCAGTGGTATCTTTCAGATCCTGAACGTTAATATTGCCTGCGGTATCTACCGTACCGGTATGGTCATCTGAAATCAGATGCCCGCCGGTCATGTTGAGATCACCACCGGTGGTAACATTCAGCGTACCGCTGGTATGAATACCTGACTGCGCAGCGGTTGTGGCGCTGTCGTGGTAATCAGACCCACCACCACCATTTGCTGAGAACGTTGGGATAACCCCACCATCAGTGGTCGCTGCAACACCCACAGACATACCGGCATGCCAGCTTGATGCATCATTGTCGACAGTATCCTGAACCGAGACAACGTTGAGATCGCCGCCAGTGGTAATATCTGCAGTCTTGGCCGTGATATCCGCGCCGATCAGGTTGGTATCATTACCACTCTTGATCGAGACGTTATCGGCCGTGATAGTGCTATTGGTGTATGACTTGGACCCGTTATTCTCGTGGTTATTTCCCCCTGATGCATCAAGTGATACCCCCGCACCTGCAGAGTCTTTGTCCACAGCAGCACCGACTGAAATCCCGACGCTGACATACATTCCATCTTCGTTAGAGCTGGACGTTTTTTCAGCCGCCCGCATATTCACATCACCACCGGCATCAATCGAAACCTCACCGGCCTTAATGTCGGTACCCGCCAGGGTAGTATCCCCTTTGGTTTTGATATTGACCTTACCGGCATCAATGTGGGTGGTATTTTCGCTGGTGGTTTTCGAAGAACCTGAAGACTTGCTGTAATCGACACCTACCGTGGTATTAATCGATGCATAGTCGTTAAAGATTAAGTTGGTAATATCACCAGCAGTCTGAGCCGCGGTGGTCAGACCATCAAAACCAACGTCAGGATTGTTAACTTTGCTCTCAATCATCCCTGCGTCTTTATCCGCTATATCAGAGAATACGCTGGACACACTGGTAGTGGCGCCGATAGACAGATTTTCATGGCTAAAGGTTTTCTCGTCTGTATCGGTATATTTCGTGGTCTTAAGCTCATCCGCCGTAATATTTAGCTCATTGCCGGCTTTAAGATCAGCCCCACCAATATCAACTGTTTTGGCATCAACATTTAAATTGTTACTAAAATTAAACGAGCCATTTTTGTTGGTTTTGGTATCTTCAGTGGACGTATCGGTTGAAGAGCGATAGCCGATAAAGCTTTCAGCAATCGGCCCGACCGCTGACTTGCCTGGACTGTGCGAACCATTACCCGTAGCATCCGAACCGTAGTCATAGCCGTAATCACCCGATGAGGAGGTACTGCTCTTACCATCAAGACCACTATTTTCAGCTGAAGCAGAATACCCCATGGCATTCGCTTGCCCGGTAATGGAGAATTCACGGACTTTAACTGACTCTTCAGTATGCGAATAGTCCTGCGTTGCCTGCATATCCACATCACCAGCAGCGGTAATGCTGCCATCAGTCCCGCTGTATTCGCCACCTTTCATAATGACGTCTTTCGCAGAATCAATATTCAACTTACCACCCGCCGTAACCTGACCGGCAACGGAGGTCGCCGTTGTGGTCTCAATTTCAGTTTTCCGGTAGTTAATGGCGTTTTTAATATCCATATCATTCGTATAATCAGCAGAAATCTCATGCATATCATTGAAGGTAATATCACCTTCAGTTGATTTCATATTGATATCATTACCTGCCTCAATAATCGCGGCATTGGAAGTAATATCTTTTGCCTTAATATTGATATCACCACCCGCAGAGATGGCATCGTCGTAGGTGTGAACTTGCTGCTTACCTTTTTCATCACGACCAACGCTGGCTGTCATTTCAATGCTGCCATTATCGGCCTGCATATTGATATCATCGCCCGCTTTAATATAGGCGCCATCATTGTTAATGGAGCCATCAGTGCTGGTCAAACTGACGTCATTTTTAGCAATAATACCACCGCTGGCACCATTACTTTTGTTATTAATATCGCCTTCAGATTTTATGTTTACATCATTCCCCGCAGAAATAATCGCATTACTGTTATTCACTGAAGTGGCATCAATATTAACATCGCCCTTTGCGTGAATAACTGCGGATCCCGAGGATTCTTTGGCGCTGTTTGACATATCATCAAGCGTTGTATTTGCCAGATAGACAAACGGCACTAATACTTGCTCACCATCAACCGTCTGGTTTACAAACCAAACAATATCCTTATCCAACAATTTAAGCTGCTCGCTGGTTGGCGCGACGCCGACGACCAGACCAAGGTCCTGCATTTGAGGGGCTGTACCGGTTACCGTACTGGTTTCCGCACCGTTTGCCGCACTGTTTGTTGCACCGGTTATCGTACTGGTTTCCGTACCATTTGCCGCACTGTTTGCTGCACTGCTTGTTGCGCCGGTTATCGTACTGGTTTCCGTACCATTTGCCGCACTGTTTGCTGCACTGCTTGTTGCGCCGGTTATCGTACTGGTTTCCGTACCATATGCCGCACTGTTTGCTGCACTGCTTGTTGCGCCGGTTATCGTACTGGTTTCCGTACCATATGCCGAACTGTTTGCTGCACTGCTTGTTGCACTGCTTGTTGCACTGCTTGTTGCGCCGGTTATCGTACTTGTTTCCGTACCGGTTGCCTTACTGGTTTCCGGATCGGCTCCCGCATCGCTGACCTTAACCCCATGGGTAACCACGTATTTGGCGTTATCCATCAGCATCTGAACCATATCCACACCTTCAACGCCATCGCGGACGGCGAAATAGGTGCCCACAGAGTCGTTGACTTCACGGCGGATCAGTTCAGAAATATAATAATTATCACCAATAACGTAAACCGGCGTTTCAGGCGCGTAGCCTACCTCTTCGAAGAAATAATCAGACCCGTAGTATTTGCTCTGATCCACCATGCCTGCACGTGTTTCATAAACTGGCGTAATAGTATTACTCGGGCCATCCTTAAGTTTAGGGTCGGTACTTTTACGGCTGTTCCAGCCATCTGAATACGGGAAGAGTGCCGGTAACTTGCTCATGGCATCAATGCTGGACATTGGCGAAATGCCCGCGCGGAACTCTTCAATATTCTTGAGATTTACCAACACTTCAGTACTGCCACCTATTGGGGCAATATCCTGGTCACCGACTTTTTCAACATTCACCGATTCCGAATGCCCGGTATCGGTAACGAAATCACCTATACCGTTATCCAACGTACCGCCGTTCTGAGTAAAGTTACCCATTGACACAATGCTGCCTTTTTCGTTAGGCAGGAAATAGAAACCTTTTTCTTTCAGCGCAGCATCAGTACCTATATCACTGCTGTCAGCCGATTTACCCAGATTTTTCCAGTCATCTTGTAGCGTCCCCAAATCCGTGGTCAACCAGCTTTCACCAAATATCATGGTCATCACAGTGTTGAGTTGTGGAGAAGCCTGGCTGTCACTCCCGCCAGCGGCTGCTTTGCGCAGTGTTTTGAGAAAATCGTCTTTGTCCAGCTCACTACCATCGACGGTGCTTGGACTACCGTTACCAAACATCCAGTCGAGGAAGCCATAGACCGTATCGAAAGTCGCCGTATTATCACCGCGACCAAGCGCCCCCCTCCACCAGTTATAATTAATGGATATAGGCTGCGCCAGTGGTTCAGTCAAATACTCATACAATGTGGCTTCGGTATATTTAGGTTTGTTAGTAACATTACCGGTGATCACCATATCACCCGCTGACTCAATAATCCCTCCTTCATTGTTTATCACTAATGGATTATCAACCGTATTATCAAAAATACCCCCTCCATTTGGATTATCCGTCGAAGCATCATCCGGATTCGCAACAATATATCCCTGATTGATCAGCATTTTTCCGCCAGAGGAAATTTCCGCCGTGGTTAATAATGAAATATCTGAAGATAACGTCGGCAAATACGTATTGATTGTCCAGAAAACATGGGTGGAAACTTTCGCAATATCCGAAATATAACCAATACCTTCCTGAACTGGACCATTTTTCCAGTCACCACCGCTGTACTCACTGAGGTTCTGTATGCTTCTGGCATCTAATGACATATCGCCTTCGGAACGAATAATACCGGCGTCATTGATAATCTCATTAGCAATAATCCCCATTTTTCCGACACTCAGAACATTACCATTTTTTTCATTATGGAACGTTCCTTCGCGTGCATCAATATTGAGATTGCCGCCAGACCAGATAAGAGCACTCAATGCTGCATTGATAACGTTACCATCACTATCCAGTGTGTCAGGGGTATACACGTTGGTAATGTTTTTCCCTTTCAGGGTGATATCTTTTGAAGCGAGAATAGCAGAGTAGTTAGTCAGATCTTTTCCGGCATCCAGAGTAAGATCACCACCACTTTCCATCGTATCATAGATAGAAATATTGCCATCAGAATGAATAACTAAATTAGATAAACTTTCAATGCTGCCAGAATTATCATCAAAGATAAAATCTTTAGCCAAATTCAGAGACATCTTTTCATCGCCTCTGACTGTGCCATTTATATTGATGAAATCATTTTTTATTCTGAAATCAGCCGTTTTATAACCTTCAATGTTACCTGATGTGTTATCTAAATCATCTACATTCACCAGAACATTGTCAGCAAGCACATCCGCATTATTGACAATTTTACCGGCAGTAATATCGACATTACCACCATCACTAGTGATATCAGCGCCATAGGTTAATGGGTTGCCGTCTTCGTCTAAACCGCCTGAAGATGAAATATTCTGAATAATATTAGTGATTTTTAAAACGATATCACCATAACTCTGTATGCTACCGCCTAAGTTGGTTAAATCATTGGCACTGATTGATGTACCTTCTTCAGAACCCATGTTCGCTGCGTTGTTAATCAGTGTTCCAATAGAGTTTAAAATCAACTTAAGACCGGCCGACAGCGTGGCCTTGTCCGTATTGGATAAATTTTCCACACTATCAATAGTCAGGTTATCCAACCCGGCGATCAAAGCATCCTGTCCGGTATTAAGAAGATTAACAACATTACTGATATTGAGATTAGAATTTGATTGGATCAGGCCTGCATTGCTAAGGCTGTCAGCATTAGAAATATTCAGCGATGTTTCACTAACTATCTGGCTATCCGCATCATTATGAATATTTTTGCACTATCGATTGCCATCGAATCTTGTGATAACAACAAAGACCCGGTGTTATTTTCAAGCGTAGTCATCTGATTGATAAGTAACGCTGACGTTGCCTGGATAGTAGAATATGCCGTATTAAGAGGCTGCTCAACATTGGTCATATTCAGAACGTTGCCAGAACTAATCAATCCACCAGTATTCGTCAAAGCACTGACATTATTGATAGTGACATCGCCATCTGACTGGAGCGATGATTGATCATTATTCAGTTGATCAACATCAGCAATTTGCAAACTGCTTGTGCCTTCAATGAGAGAATTGTTGGTATTATTAACATTCTGGATCTGACTTAACAATACTGAATCGGCTTGAATAATTGAATCATCATTGAAAATATTATTGATATTTTCGAACTTCATTTCGCCAGTAGCAATCAGCGTTGCATTACCGGTGTTTTTGATCGTATCGAGATGATCAAAATGTAAATTACTTCCCTGAATCCAGCCTGATTCGTTGAATACATTCAGAGCATTATCTGTCAGATTACTGTAGATCAGCAGATCTTGCGCGACAATCTCAGCGTTAATTCCGCTATTTTTCAGCTCTTTTGTCAAGGCAATATCAGCAGTTTCTGCGACAGTCAGTTTACCGCTGTTATGCAATGAATCTGTATTGATATGCAAAGAACCCGTAGTGTCAATATTACCTGCGTTGGTAAATACGGCACTTTTATCACTTTGATTCTTTTGGTTAACAACGACATTTTTGGCAGCAATATTTCCGCTGTTATTTGCAACAGCACCATTGATATCCAGCTGGATATCACTGTCCGTTGAGCTCATCGCCCCAGTGTTATCAAGTGAATCTGTTGTTACATTAATGGCATTTTTCGCGTATGAGCCCCCTGCATTTTCAAAGGAACTCGTATTAATGAGCTGACTGTCAGTGAAAATAATGCCTTTATTTTTAAGCGCACGAGTATTAATCGTCAGTGAGCCTGACGCATTAATCATACCGTTATTTTCAACCAAATCGTCGATATTGAATACCAGTGCACCTTTTTGAGCGACAATACCGCCGTTATTATTATTAACAGATTTGGCAGTAATAGCGATATCACCGCTATTACTGACTACTTGCGCATTGGAAGCAATACTCGCATCAATGACCTGCCCGTTATAGCGAACAACATAATCGCCATTTTCCAATGAAATAACCGCCCCGGAAATGGCCTGGCCATTCTGGTCAACGGCATAGAGCATGCCGACAATTTGGTAGTCATTGGCGACATTAATCTGGATTGCAGGAACATTTACAGATGCCGACTGGCCATTCTTAGCCATCAGCGTAGCGGCATTTTGCAGTAATGAGCTGGCATTAATAACAATACGGCCTTGCTGTGAAACAGCGTCAGCCCCGAGATCAACGTGTGCTAACGCATTAATGATCAGATCCCATTGGCTATCAATCCCCCCCTCACCATTGGTATTTTTCTGCACACTGATATTATTACCACTGAGTGTCACGCCGCCCTGTTCACTCTTCAGCCCGCTCAAGCGCAGATCACCATTGGCGGATATCTCAATACCTTGGTTACCAATGATACTGCCTTCATGGCGAACGCCGGCGCCGCTTTCAGTACTGATCAGCTGGATACGACCACCATACATTGAACCCAATGCGCTACCGTCAATGGAGACTTCAGGACGGTCGCTGGCGTTCGCATCACGTACAGTATGTGTACGTGATTTCGGGTCATAGTCATTCAGACCGGTCAACACTTTAATATCTGCCTGGCCAGCGATTTCGCCGTCGAGTTTTGCTGAGCGACTGACAATATCGAAATAACCCAGCCCTTCGGTAGAAATCCCCTGCCCTTCAATATTGACCGCGCCTTTTTCCACGCTAATCTGCACGCTGCCGTCAGCCTGTGGGTTAATTTTACCGGTGGTCAATGTCAAGTTACTGGCATTGATAGTCGTTGCACCATTAACTGTAATACCATTTTGGTTAGCAACAATAAGGTCGGCTTTCTTACCAAAGACTTCCATAGCACCGTTAATTTGCGTACCTTTTGCGCCGGTGACTTCGGAAATAATGACATTGGATTCATTAGTTAAATTGTTATTTTTAATAACAGTTCCGCCGATTTGGCTTACGCCATCCTGCATGCTATTGTTGAATATCACGCCTTGTGAATCAACATTGAACTCATCGAATTTATTGTGTGAAACACCTTGTGAATTAGGATCGACGATGTTGATAACAGGAACGCCATTGATACTCTGATCCATTACCGGTGCATGATTGCCTGGAGTAGCCGGATAGATTGCCCCTGCAGATGCAATTGTTGGGAAAATACCTGCCATTGCCAGACAAATCGGTTTTAGCCGCATATTAAATCTCTGGCCAGCTGTGTTGCCAATATTCTTCTTGCTCATAACATCCTCTGTTTTTATGTTCGTAACTATATAACGCATGACATAGATTAAAAATTAATGGAAGCATTGTAATAAATGGCTTCCTGAGACATCCCGACGTTTCTTAATGATGATGGCTCTACTATTGGCCGACTATAGGTCAGCGAACTATTAAAATGACTTGCGCTAAACTTCAAACCTATAGCGGCACCCGTCATATATTCCTGATGACATAGGGAAATATCTGTTGAGCAGTTGTCTTTTACGACAGCCAGATCATAACCAACAAAGGGTGCTATTTGATTAATACCAAACCTGTAGATACTAATAGGGAATTTGAACGTATTGGACAGATATGCAGCGCTGTTAACTGACATGTAGCTGTCTTTATAACCCCGGACAGTGAATTCATCACCAATGCTCATATTGGCATCGCTGACTAAAATATCATCCGTATACTGGAAACCTGAACCCAATTCGTATTCAATACCCACGCGATCATTTTTATAAAGAGATTTTGACCAGCTCAAAATACCATTATATTTAACAGAATCGACATCGAATCCAGTCAAATCAGGATCATCACTCCTGGCAGCACCGAACCACGGCACACCAAAAGTAGTACTCAAATCGGCATATAATGAACCATCGAGCAACGTACCAATACGGGTTAATCCTGCTGTGGCGTTAGTATAAAGTTTACTGCTCACATCAATTTGTGAACCCTCAATGCGGTTACTACTATTGCGACTTTCAAGCTTGGCGTAAGCGCTGGTTTTACCCGTGGCATTACGGAATAACATACGGCTCACTTTCAGTGATGCACGGTCAGAGTCACCATCGGACCCATAACCACCATAATCACCACCAATCATTTTGGCATAGCTCGAATGATAATATTGCGCATCAAAAGCCCAGTAACCGATAGGTATACTGTAGTTCAGGGACCAGGATTTTTGACTATCATCGTTATGATTAAGATCATTGAACGAGTAGTAGAAATTTAATACATCGTTTAAACCAAGCAGGTTATTCACATTAAGGCTACTGAAATACTGACTCCAGCCATCTCTTTCAGTGCCTGAGTTATTCGTTCCCATATTGCCCGAAAACTTTTGAATATCACTGTTTTGTAAATCCAGTGTGGAGTAACCGTTTTCTTTAGATGGGACAATAACTAATTTGTCTGTAGGTGAAACGCGCAAGAGATTATCCAGCCCCTGGTCCACGTCAGACATATTCAATACTTTATTTTTTGCAAATGGGATCGCACTAAACAATCGCATTGATTGAAAAAGGGTTGGGTCTTTACCTTCAACGGTAAACCCTGATACTTTTCCCCACAGCACTTTTAATTTTAACACTCCACTTTTTAGGCTACTCTCTTGAATCGTCAGAGCGGTAGTGGTATAGCCCTGACTAATATAAAAATCAGTCAGTTCTTTGATCAATGAAATAATTTCATACTGGCCCATTTTCTTATGGTTATAAGCATCGATTATTTTTTGACGTCGTGGTGAGTCGTTGAATTTATCATCACCCACTATCTGAATATCATTGATATCAAATTTATAACCAGACCCAGCTTTCGCGAAGCTATCTGGAACCTCCTCAGAATTCGTTCCTGAATTAATAACATCCGCTTCCCTTTTCTTCTGTTGCTCAATACTCATTTGAGTCTGACGACGTTCGAGTTGATCAAGGTCACGATTTGAATTCATAGGAGACAGCATCGCTGCTTGCCCGGCAAACGAGATGAAAAGTGCACCGACTCCCAATATTTTATACTTCCTGTACATATATAAAACTCCTTAATATAATTTACGTGAGTGGCTCACTAGTTCATTAATACATCAAAGACAACATGCGTATCTATTTTCCCCGCAGTCATTGTCTTAATATCAGATGGATATATTTGCGCTTTATAAGTAAACGATTTTTCACCGGTGATACTTGTTGTACCACCTTTTGTAGCGCCGGTGGCATCAACGGCTGTCCCATCGGTATACACAGCAGAGCTGGAGTTATTCAATAATCGAACACCAACTGATTGCGCACAATCATCATCATCACAGTTTGGAATATAACCTTTAGCAGAACCCGTAGGCCGATTAGAAGCCGTAAATTTAAACTGTACGGAACTTTTCTGAGGACAATCTACTGTCAGCTTAAAGGAAACCTCCCCCCCATTCGTACCTTCCTGGACTGGAAATCAGCTAACGCATATTCACCAAGAGCAACATTTTGGCTAGTCGTTAAAATAGCGCAAGATTTTGCCGCCACATCAATAGGTGCTGCTAAGCTGATAGTCATAAGCGTCAAATCAGGGCCGGGGGCTGTATTGGCAGTTAAATTCACCTCACCAATAGTACCAGCAGGAATAGTGCCCATATCTATGACTCCTGTTTGTACAAACTCTACAGTAACCTTATCCGCGGGTTCTATGCATGAACTGATACACTCGGCAGTATTGGGAAAATACATACTCCTGCTGGCTGGCCAACTTAATCTAATACCAACACCCGCAACGTTGGTGTTATAAACATTATCCAATGCTTGTTGAGTCGACTCCGAGCGAGTAAAACGTGAACGCCAGGAGTCACGAATTAAATTACCACAGGTATAACTGATAGCCGCAGTAGGCACTTCCGCCCTGGCTAATACAGTACCGCTCGTCCCATTCTTTGAGGGTCTGAGTGTCGGAATAGATAATGAGACATTAACGGCCTTACCCTGAGTAATAGTGCAATTATTCGCGGCCATTGCTACAGGCGCGGTTGCCAGCCAGGAAATCATGCCAAGAAGAATTGAACTCACAAATAACCTGAGAACACTTCCGTTCTTTATTTTATCGATTAATTCCTTTTTCATATTTTCTCACAAACCTTATTAATCGTAGTTATAGAAGCATTTTTTTCAACCGCTTCCTCTTCTTCAGGAATGTATTTAACATGACATGAATAAGGTGTTTTTTTCGCCACCCATTTTAGTGACAACCATTGCATCTCATTTTTTTCAGGCTGATCGACCATTGCCCGGCCACCTTGCCCTACAATACCTAGAACATTTCCTGCGTTATCTTTGATGATAGTGCCGTAAGGAATGGCATTACCTTGTTGATCCTTTATATGAAGGAACTTAGTTGCATTACTTTTTGTTTCGAAATAAAGCTTAACCGAAGCTCCTGCAGTAGGAACCAAGCTGGCTTTGGTATCTTCAACCTCGATATCAACAGCGGCTCCTTTGGTATCAAGATAAATATCGTTATATTGATAAGGATTTAATGAGGAAATAATGGCATAACCGTTATCAGCAACCTGAGAAGTCATATCTGGATAAACATGAGATCCGGCAGCACCTTTCGCCTCAATAATTCCAAACGTATCACTCAGTGAAGAGGTAAAGTTAATACCACCTTCATGCAATACTATGCCGCCGCTGCCATTCATACTGGTCATGTACGATGTTTCAGTTTGGCTATAACCCACATTGCCTTGCATGGCACTGCCGCTGTATCCCAGGTTTATACCGGCGTTAGTTTGGTGATCCTGAATGTAATTAACCCAACCACCATACGACATCTGGTTATATTGACCTGCCGTACCATTCAGCGCCGTTCTGACACTTGAATCTTGGTCATTATAGCTGACAGATGCATTGAGCTTAGGCACCTTGGAACTCAACGTACCAAATGGCACAGATATGCTAAGATAAATCGAATTATCAGTATCACCGTCTTCATTTATGGTTTGGCTGACGTTAATGTTATAGCTCATTGCCTGCCAGGAATTTGAGTAACCAAACTGGTAGCTACTGATGTTGCTTTGTTCTGTATCGCTTTCCCACTCAGTGCCGTAATAACCAGAGACATAAACATTCCCCCAGCCATCAATAAGATTCTGACTTATATTGATTTCAAGTTTATCGCGGTAATTTACCGGGAGATATTGATTGTTATTGTCTTTTAATGCCTGGGACGTCAATAAAGCATCAGTGAGAGAATAATAATCCGGGCTTGAATAACGATAACCTGCCAGGCTTAGGTTAGTTCCTGTTTCATTTATAAATTTTGCCAAACTTATTTTTAAGCTCATCTGACAAAAGCGGTCACACTCTTCCTGGTTATCGATATCAAAAGAGGTAAATGAGCGAGTAACATCCACCCCTAATGCGCCAATCGGGGTATTCAATGCAACCCCCCCCATGATGGCTGAGTACTCATTTCCATCCGTGGTTTGCACACCCGCATAGCCAGTTAATGCATTAGTGATACCGTATTGATAGGTCCCTTCAAAGACCATCGGTTTGTCACTTAGCGAATCATTACGTATCTCCCCTACCGTGGTAGAGAATTTTGAATGCCCTGCACGTAACAGCATGGGCACACTAGAGTAGGGTGTGACAAAAGTGCGGACCTCACCCGTCGCCTCGGTGATTGTTACTTCAAGATCACCACCATAGCCAGTTGCATAAAGGTCCGAGATCTCAAATGCACCGGGTGGAACCGTCAGTTCTTTTAAAACATTGCCATTTTGTTTAATGGTGACTTTCGCATTGGTATTGGCAACACCACGAACCACCGGTGCATACCCCCGCAAAGATTCAGGCAACATACGATCATCGGTCGAAATACTGGCTCCTCGTAATGAAACCGTATTAAACAGCTCACCCGTGGTGTTAATGTCACCGGCTTTCATTTCAGCCTGAAGCGGCGCGATAGCCCGCTGGACATAGGAAGAAAGGTGGTCCCATTGGGTGGAAGTACTGCTTTTAGTCACACTGTCAAAGGTATAAAAACGCCACGCTCCCATCTTTAATGAAGAGAGTGCATTACCGTAGTAATAATCATCTGAAGTATGGTCATTGCTCCGCGTATTACTGGCGCTGAGCGAATAATTGACAGCTAAAGACGGAACACCATTATCCCACAACGCTGGATTGACATAACCCTCTGGATTATTGAGCAAACTTACCTGAGGCACGGTAAAACTTAGCGCCTCTTCGTCGGTGTCATACTTAAACGAAGTCCCCGAAACCAGGTTGCTTAATAAAATACACTCGCCATTTTCCCAACCAGGCTGTAGTTTACTGGTATCAATATCAAACTGATATATCAACTCTTTAGTTAAACAGGGTTGAACAATGCCCTTTTGGTTAGTTGATATAAATTTTATTTTCTTAATGCCGATTTTTCTGTCATTAATCTGAACGTCAACATGATAGATACCCGGTTTTGTAACACTCTCGTTATTAAATTCAGAGAGATCCATCCCAGCAAGATTACCAACCATAAACCCATTATTAAAATGAACTGTCTTTTTTTCTTTTTTGGGTTCAGGGTTTACTATTTCCACGTTTTTCTCGTCCGATATAGTTGGGACTATTTCACAAAACGCGTTCATTGACACAGAGCCAAAGGTAATCAATAAAATTGAAGGCAAGACCCCTGATGTATGGTTAAAATAACTCACATGATATCCCTTTTATCAGTCTACATAATCAGATAATATGATTACTTAGGATCTGAATTCCTTTGTAACAAATGCACCAAGATCGGTTATGAAGGTATAACTCAATACAGGTGCTATTGCAGAATTTACATTTTTGAATTCAAACACCTTGCTGCTAAAGGGTTCTATGACATCGCCCTGCAAGATATTATCATCCTGTCCTGCTAATTTTATTGATGCATATGAGATGTAGTAAGGCGAGTTATTGGATCCTGTAAAACTGTATCCTCCTGCGGTCTTCTTCATACTCCAGGTAACTTGCTGTGATGCGGTCAATAAATCGCCTTTTAATCCTGCAGGGCGATAGAAAAATTTTAACCGTGTTCTTACTGCAATATTCATCAGGTTTTTTCCAGCCGCATCTTCATCTTCCGGTGGAACATCCAGAATATTGATCCATAATATGGATTCACGGTCCTGCGGATATTTAGTCGCTGTCTCATCCGTTGGAAAGATGCGTAACACCTTACCTTTACCCGTGTTGATTCGGCTAATCGGCGGATTAATAATAAAGGGAACGTTTTCTTTATCCTCTATTTTTGACTCTTTGCGGCTGTCGATCCATACCTGAATGAGTGCAGGTGCATCCCCCACATTATTTATGCGTACTGACTGCTCTTTTTCTTTCGCATTAAAAATAACACGCGTTCCCATTACCTGAATAGATGCATAAGCTGGTATTAGCAACGAGAAAATCAAAGGCAATGACACTGCCAACTTAGTTTTAATATTCATTATTCCGCCAGCATAAATAAATAGGGTGCCTAAACACCCTATGGTTATTAGTTATATATAATTGAATAAACAATATCAGTATTGACTGTACCGGCAGTTGTTGCACCACCGGTCGCGATATATTGTGCCCAGTAATTAAAGATCGCACTATTACCAGAAATCTCTTTCCCTGCGGCAGCAGAAGTCACAGGAACCCTTAAATCGATTGCTTTTTTACTTTCGTCAGATAAAACAACTTCTACTTTGGTTGCTGAACCCTCAGCTGTCGAGTTTTTCAAATTACCTGTTGCACTATTAATATTGGTGCTTGCTGCCTGTTCCCATGAAACATTAGCAAACTTTCCGTTTGGACAGTCAGCACCACTAAGAGTAATATGAAACGCTGTATCACCGGCTTTCATGCCTTCTGTCTTTAATGCCGTCGTGCTGACGTCTTTTAAGGCAACGGTGAAATCTCCGCCTGAAGACTCACTCCCGGTCGAACCACCAGTAATGACACAGGTGGCATCTTTGATATTACCTGTAAACGTAATAGTGCCATCTTCAGCACTAGCCGCCATACTGCTTGCTAAACAGCAAATAGGTAATAGAACAATTTTTGATACTTTTGAAATGGAAAATTTTGACATTTTAACTCTTCCTTGTCAGTGTTAATAAAATAGATCAGCCTCAGCGTGAGCAAATATACTTAAATCGTTTCCATTATAGAAATTCTTTTTTAGGTTAACAATTTAGCATCCCGCAGGAAATATTCATCATGGATATAATAAATAGTGATGCCATATATATATATTATACATCATGTGCCAGACATCGGTAAAACATCACAATTCAGCGTATCCCTCCCTTAAAACATAAAATATAAATATATCAATCCCGTCATTAATTTAATAAATCAATAGATCCTCAGTAACAGCAGGTTCTCTAAATGATTCATTAAGAGCCATTCATTAACAAGCAACATTAGATATTAACAAGCAGGATCTTTCCTTAATACAAGGAGATACAATAAAAATGAGAATATCAATAAATAAAAACAATAACTCCTATTAATACATATAAATATTGCATAACTTCTGCAAGCATCTTTTTTTGTTATTATCCAACTATTCACATCCCTGCAACCAGACCTTCACCAAACTGTCATTTCATCCCGTCATTCTGATGCCATCACCGAACTGAGGTTTGCATCATGATGCCTTCATATCGATCTCCAAAAAATCGCCTGTCATTACGCATTTGCGCAACCCCACCCTTAGCCCGTCCGAACCGTGCGAGGTATTCATTATGATGCACTTATCTAGACCTCCGACCAGTCATGTCACTGTCTATCAGCAGATTGCCGCCGAACTGGAACAGGAGCTCCGCAACGGCTATCGCTGCGGCGATTATTTGCCACCGGAACAGCAACTGGCCGAACGCTTTCAGGTCAACCGTCACACATTACGCCGCGCCGTGGATGAACTTGTGGACCGTGGCTGGCTGCAGCGCCGTCAGGGCGTGGGCACGCTGGTGCTGATGCGCCCTTATGATTATCCGCTGCATTCGCAGGCCCGCTTCAGCCAGAACCTGCTCGATCAAGGCAGCCACCCGACCAGCGAACGTCTGCTGGCGGTACTGCGCCCCTGCACCGAACACGTGGCTACCGCGCTTTCATTACAGGAAGGCGATACCGTGATCCATCTACGCACTCTGCGCCGGGTCAACGGCGTGCCAGTGTGCGTTATCGACCATTACTTGCCGGATCTCGACTGGTGGCCGTCGTTACAGAATTTTCACAGCGGTTCGCTGCACGATTTCATCCGCGACGAGATCAAACAATCCCTCAGCCGCCGCACTACCCGTATCAACGCCCGCCGGGCACTGGCAAAAGAGAGCAAATTACTCGAAATCGTACCGCAGGCCCCGCTGCTCTGCGTGCGCACCCTCAACACCTGTGACGGCAGCGATCGGGTGGCGGAATACTCCGTCAGCCTGACCCGCGCCGACATGATTGAACTGACGATGGAGCACTGAATGGACGCCCTGAAAAACCGCCAGCGTTGGATGTCGGTGCTGGCCCACTGCGGCCCCGCTGAACTTCTCGCCCACTGGCAGCCGTTGAATTTATCCCCGCAGTTTGAACAGTTGCGCGCCGCAGAAACCGGCCTGACCCAACTTCAGGGCCGCATGGGCGGCACGGGTAAACGCTTTGTGATGGGCGACATGACCGTCACGCGCGCCGTGGTGCAGCTCGAGTGCGGCACCTATGGCTACAGCTACGTCACCGGTCGCGACAAAAAGCATGCCGAACTTTGCGCGGTGATCGACGCACTGCTGCAGGTCAACGGTATGCACGAGCTTTTGCACAAAATGATTATCGCCCCGCTGGCGGCAACCCAACAGGCCCGCCGCGAACGGCGCGCCCGTGAAGTGGCTGCCAGCCGCGTCGATTTCTTCACCCTGGTTCGCGGAGAATAATCCAATGTCACTTGTTGCCAGTTTTCAACATCCGGTGGCTGACGCCCAGTTCAGCTTCCGCCGAATTTTAAAAGCCCTGAGCGAGCCGGGTACCTGCGTCAAATTGCCTGCGATGGCGGGATTTGGTGCGCTCGGTTCGGCCAGCGCCTGCGTCCTGCTGACCCTGATTGATCAAGATACACCGCTGTGGATCAGCCGCTCGCTCAACGACGACATTCTGCGCAAGAATCTGCGTTTTCATACCGGCGCGCTGCTGACGGATGACCCGTCCACGGTCAGTTTTGCGCTGGCGGATCCGGCACTCGACAACGCAACGCTGATGGCTTTCCCCTGCGGCGATGAAATGTCACCGGAGCTGTCAACCAGCGTCATCGTGCAGCTTGACGGTTTGTCCGGCGGAACACCGCTGCGCCTGACCGGCCCTGGTATTGAGTCCGAACGCGTGGTCACCCCGAAACTTCCGGAGGCGGTACGCAATTATCTGCTTAGCCGGCCGCACCGTTTCCCGCTGGGTCTGGACTTTATGTTCACCTGCGGTGACGAACTGATTGCGCTGCCCCGCACCACCCGCGTGGAGGTTTGCTGATGTACGTAGCCGTGAAAGGGGGCGAAAAAGCCATTGCGGCCGCCCATCAGTTGCTGGCGCATGAGCGCCGTGGCAATCCCGAAGTGAACGAACTCGCCTGTGAACAGATTGAACAACAGCTCGGTCTGGCGGTGGATCGCGTGATGAGCGAAGGCGGGATTTATGACCGCGAGCTGGCCGCGCTGGCGATTAAGCAGTCCGGCGGGGATCTGGTCGAAGCGATTTTCCTGCTGCGCGCCTACCGCACCACGCTGCCGCGCCTGGCCACCAGCCAGCCGCTGGATACCAAAAACATGCGCCTTGAGCGACGTATCTCCGCCGTCTACAAAGATCTGCCCGGCGGGCAGGTTCTTGGCCCGACTTACGACTACACCCACCGCCTGCTGGATTTCGCGCTGCTGGCCGAGGGCGAAGCGCCCTTTACGCCGCTGGCCGATGAAACCCTGCCGGAAAATTGCAGCCACGTTTTCGACCTGCTGACCCGCCAGCAACTGGCGGTGCAGGAAGAGGATGACGGCTCGGAACCGGAAGACATCACCCGCACGCCGCCGGTTTACCCCGCTTCCCGCGCCGCCCGTCTGCAACAATTGGTACGCGGCGACGAAGGCTTTTTACTGTCGCTGAGTTACTCCACCCAGCGCGGCTATGGCCGTACTCATCCGTTCGCCGGTGAAATTCGTACCGGCTGGGTGACGGTGGAGATCGTGCCGGAAGAACTGGGTTTTGCGATCGATATCGGCGAAATCCTGCTGACCGAATGCGAAATGGTGAACGGATTTGTGACGCCGGATGACAAACCGCCACACTTCACCCGCGGCTACGGGTTGGTGTTTGGCCGCGCCGAACGCAAAGCCATGTCGATGTCGCTGGTGGACCGTGCGTTGCAGACCAAAGAGTACAACGAGCAGGTAAGCAGCCCGGCGCAGGACGAAGAGTTTGTGTTATCCCACGCCGATAACGTCGAAGCCGCCGGTTTTGTTTCCCACCTCAAACTGCCGCACTACGTCGATTTCCAGGCTGAACTGGAGTTGCTCAAACGCCTGCGCCAGCAGCATGACGCCTCATCTTCACAGGATCCCGCTCATGAAAAACAGTGAACCCAACGCGCCGGTCATCGCGGGTTATAACCACGGTTATCTCGACGAACAGACCAAACGCATGATCCGTCGTGGCATTCTGAAAGCCGTGGCGATCCCCGGTTATCAGGTACCGTTTGCCGGGCGTGAAATGCCGATGCCTTACGGCTGGGGCACCGGCGGGATCCAGCTGACGGCCAGCATCATCGGCCAGCAGGACGTGCTGAAAGTGATCGACCAGGGCGCCGATGACACCACCAACGCAGTGTCGATCCGCAAGTTCTTCCAGAGCGTGGCCGGGGTAAAAACCACCGAAAAAACCGTCGAGGCGACGCTGATCCAGACCCGTCACCGTATTCCGGAAACGCCGTTACAGGAAGATCAGATCCTGATTTTCCAGGTGCCGATCCCGGAACCGCTGCGCTTTATCGAACCGCGTGAAACCGAAACCCGCAAAATGCACGCGCTGGAAGAGTACGGCGTGATGCAGGTGAAGCTGTATGAAGACATCGCCCGCTTCGGCCATATCGCCACCACCTACGCCTATCCGGTGAAGGTGAATGACCGCTACGTGATGGACCCGTCACCGATCCCCAAATTCGACAACCCGAAAATGCACATGATGCCCGCGTTGCAGCTGTTCGGGGCCGGGCGTGAAAAGCGGATTTACGCCCTGCCGCCGTTCACTAAAGTGGAAAGCCTCGATTTTGAGGATCACCCGTTCACCGTGCAGCAGTGGGATGAGCCGTGCGCCATTTGTGGTTCGCACCACAGCTATCTGGATGAAGTGGTACTCGATGACCTCGGCAACCGCATGTTCGTCTGCTCGGACACCGACTTCTGCGCGCAACAAGTCGAACTTCAGGAAAAGGCCAAACCGTGATGAATACCCCTCTTAAACTCAGTGGCGAACCGCTGTTGTCGGTCAACAATCTGACCCACCTGTATGCGCCGGGCAAAGGCTTTAGCGACGTTTCATTCAATCTTTATCCAGGCGAAGTACTGGGTATTGTGGGCGAATCAGGCTCGGGGAAAACCACGCTGTTGCAGTCGATTTCCGCCCGCCTGGCGCCACAGCAGGGACAGGTCATTTATAACAACGGCCAGCAGCCGGCGCAGTCGCTGTATGACATGCCGGAAAGCGACCGCCGCCGCTTACTGCGCACCGACTGGGGTGTGGTGCATCAGCACCCGATGGACGGCCTGCGCCGTTCGGTCTCGGCGGGCGGCAATATTGGCGAACGCCTGATGGCCATTGGTGAACGCAATTACGGCAACATCCGCCAACAGGCCACCCAGTGGCTGGAAGATGTCGAAATTCCGGTGTCACGCCTTGATGACCTGCCGACCACCTTCTCCGGCGGCATGCAGCAACGCCTGCAAATCGCCCGCAATCTGGTGACCCATCCGCGTCTGGTGTTTATGGACGAGCCCACCGGCGGCCTCGACGTCTCGGTGCAGGCGCGTCTGCTGGATCTGCTGCGCACGCTGGTGGTGGAGATGCAGCTGGCGGTAGTGATTGTCACCCATGATTTGGGCGTCGCCCGCCTGCTGGCTCACCGCCTGCTGGTAATGAAACAGGGTCAGGTGGTGGAAAGCGGGTTAACCGACCGCGTGCTCGACGATCCGCATCATCCGTATACACAATTATTAGTCTCCTCCGTGCTGTCTTAAATGATGAAGAGTGACCAAAATGACGACAAAGCTCAGGGTCGAAAATCTCAGTAAAACCTTTGTACTGCATAACCAGAACAGCGCCCGTCTGCCGGTGTTTAACGACGCCAGCCTGCGGGTTGACGCCGGTGAGTGCGTGGTGCTGCACGGCCACTCCGGCAGCGGAAAATCGACGCTATTACGCTCGCTTTACGGCAATTATCTGCCTGACAGCGGCCATATCTGGGTGGAACATCAGGGCCAGTGGGTTGATATGGTGGGTGCCGAAGCGCGGGAAATTCTCGCCGTGCGCCGCCACAGCGTCGGCTGGGTCAGTCAGTTTCTGCGGGTGATCCCACGTATCAGCGCGCTGAACCTAGTGATGCAGCCGCTGCTCGAACTTGGTACCGATAAAGCAGAATGCGAAGCCCGCGCCAGCCGTCTGCTGACGCATCTCAACGTGCCTGAACGCCTGTGGCACCTCGCGCCCTCGACCTTCTCCGGCGGCGAACAGCAGCGCGTAAACATCGCCCGTGGTTTTATTGTCGACTACCCGGTTTTGCTGCTCGATGAACCGACTGCCTCGCTGGACTCCACCAACCGTGCGGCCGTGGTCACGCTGATTGAACAGGCTAAAGCCCGCGGCGCGGCGATTGTCGGGATTTTCCATGACGCGGATGTGCGCGAACGCGTCGCCAACCGTTTATATGAAATGACCCCGGCCACAGCTTCGGCGGAGATACCATTATGATCATTAATAACGTCAATCTGGTGCTGGAAGATCAGGTGGTGAAAGGCTCGCTGGAAGTGCAGGACGGCATGATTACCGCCTTCTCCGACACCGCCAGCCAGTTGCCGCAGGCGCTGAACGCCGAAGGCGGCTGGTTGCTGCCCGGTCTGATTGAGCTGCACACCGATAACCTCGACAAATTCTTCACACCGCGCCCGAAAGTAGACTGGCCCGCGCACTCGGCCATGAGCAGCCACGATGCGCTGATGGTCGCCAGCGGCATCACCACGGTGCTCGACGCCGTGGCCGTCGGCGATGTGCGCGACGGCGGGCACCGTTTAGAGAATTTGCAAAAGATGATCGACGCGGTGGTCAACAGCCAGAAAGCCGGGCTAAACCGCGCTGAGCATCGCCTGCATCTGCGCTGCGAACTGCCTTATGAAAGTACGCTGCCGCTGTTTGAAAAACTGATGGATACCGAGGTGCTGTCGCTGGTCTCGCTGATGGACCATTCGCCGGGCCAGCGCCAGTTCGCCACGCCGCAGAAATATCGCGAATATTATCAGGGCAAATACAACCTGAACGATGACCAGATGGAAGTGTTCCAGGCAGAGCAGATTGAGAATTCGCGCCGCTGGGCGCAGCCCAACCGCCAGGCCATTGCCGCCCACTGCCGCCGATTGGGGATCGCCCTCGCCAGCCATGACGACGCCACCACGGCGCACGTCGAGGAATCACTGGCGCTCGGCAGTGTGATCGCCGAATTCCCGACCACCGAGGAAGCCGCGCGGGCCTCGCACGCACTTGGGCTGCAAGTGCTGATGGGTGCACCCAATATCGTTCGGGGCGGCTCGCATTCCGGCAATGTCGCCGCGCACCATCTGGCCTCACTGGGTATTCTCGACATTCTGTCGTCGGACTATTATCCGGCCAGCCTGTTGGACGCGGTGTTTCGTATCGCGCAGGACGAGGGCAATGCTTTCACCCTGCCGCAGGCCGTCGGGTTGGTGACGCGTAATCCGGCCAAAGCGCTACGCTTAGACGATCGCGGCGTGATTGCCGAGGGTAAACGTGCCGATCTGGTGCTGGCGCGTGCGCACGGTGACCACCATTACGTACAGAACGTGTGGCGTCAGGGCCTTCAGGTGTTTTGATAGACGTAAACCCTAACTACCCAATGGCATTGGCACTGGAGCAAGGCGGCAAGCGAAGGGATCCCGATGAGCTTACATCAGTAAGTGATTCGGGTCCGTGAGGGCAGCCAACGCCGCTATAGTGTCAAGGACGAAGGGTATGGAGACATGATGAGTCGTTTAGTATACCTGATGGGCGCGTCGGGAGCCGGCAAGGACAGCCTGCTGGATGCGCTGCGCCACGCGCTGCCCGCCGGGCTGGTGGTGGCACACCGCTACATCACCCGAGCAGCCGATGCTGGTGCCGAAAACCACATTGCACTGCACGATGACGAATTCAATCAGCGCCGTGAGCAGGGACTGTTCGCCCTCGACTGGCAGGCGCACGGCTGCCGTTATGGTGTTGGCATTGAGATTGACCACTGGATGGCGCAGGGCTGCAGCGTGGTGGTTAACGGTTCACGGGCGCACCTGGAACGGGCGGTTGAACGTTATGGTCAGCGCCTGTTGCCGGTCTGTTTACAGGTTTCAGAACGTGTTTTAGAACAACGTTTGCAGCAGCGCGGGCGCGAAGACCAAGAGCAGATCCACCACCGTTTGCTGCGCGCCGCGCAATATGCCTGCGGGCTGCCCGCGCACTGTCAGCGGCTGGACAATGACGGCCCTCTGCATGAAACGCTGACCGCCTTCCTGCGTCTGCTGGAGCAGCCGGTATCAGCCAAAATTTACGACATCACATCGCAAAAGGTGAGCTATGAGTGACAGGGTTGAAGCAGGGCAGATGTTTGATAATGAAGAAATGTTTGCTGAGCCAAACATTGGCGCCAACGTGATCATGACTAAATCCCGCCTTGGCCAGTACGTGCATATTTCTGATGATGCAATACTCGAAGAGAGCGAGTTGGGCGACTACTCCTACACCGCCGGACATAACCAGATTTACTACGCCAGCATCGGTAAATTTGTCTCCATCGCCACCTATGTACGCATCAATCCCGGCAACCACCCAACCTACAACCGCATTGCCCAGCATCACTTTACCTATCGCGCCTCGGCCTATGGGTTGGGGGAGGACGATAATGAGTTTTTCAACTGGCGGCGGGCGCACCCTGTCACCGTGGGCAACGATGTGTGGATGGGTCATAACGCAGTGATCATGCCCGGCGTGAGCGTGGGCAACGGCGCGGTGATTGGCACTTCGGCCGTGGTGACCAAAGACGTTGAACCCTACTCCATCGTGGCAGGCGTGGCGGCGAAAAAGATCGGCATGCGTTTTGATGATGCGTTGATCGAGAAGATCGAGCGCAGCCAGTGGTGGAACTGGGATCACGCGACGCTGAAAGCGCGTATGGCAGATTTTCGCGATCTGGATCTTTTTGTCGAAAAATATCTCTAGCACGCTATCGGTGAACTGCGGGAAGGAAAATCATGCAACTGACGTTTCTCGGCACCGGCGGTGCGCAACAAGTACCGGTCTTTGGCTGTGAATGTACGGCCTGCGGGCGGGCGCGTACAGACCCGGCTTTCCGGCGCCAGCCATGCAGTGCAAAACTCGATTATGCGGGGGAAGTGACGTTAATTGATGCGGGATTGCCGGAGTTAGCGCAACAGTTTACTGCCGGTGAAATTCAGCGTTTTTGGCTTACACATTACCATATGGATCACGTCCAGGGGCTATTTCCGTTACGCTGGGGCGTGGGAAATGCGATCCCGGTCTATGGCCCGCCAGACGAGAACGGCTGCGACGATCTGTTCAAACACCCCGGTATTCTGGATTTTCAGCCGCCGCTTCAGCCATTTACTACGCGTAAATTCGGCACCCTTGAACTGATACCGCTGCCGCTGAATCACTCAAAAATCACCTTCGGCTATCTGATCAAAACAGAGTGCGCGACGGTGGCCTACCTCACCGACACCGCCGGTTTGCCGCGGGTGACGGCCCGATTTTTAGCCGGGGTAAAACTCGACGCGCTGATCCTCGATTGCAGCCACCCGCCGCGCAATACACCGGATAAAAATCACAATGATATTCGTCAGGCGCTGGCAATCCACCGTCAGCTCAAACCGAAAAAAACCTATCTGACGCATATCAGCCACCAGCTTGACCTGTGGTTGATGGATCACGCGCTGGAAGCCAACGTGATCGCCGCCCATGACGGGCTGCGGCTTGAATGGTCTTAAAGGGTAAACCTCACTCGCGGGCGATGGCGGCCAGCTGATTGGATTCAAGCACGGTAATACCGCCTAAACCGGCGTTGAATGCCTGCTGTTGCAGGGCTTTGGCGACATCTGCCGCGTCAATGGCTTTCCATTTACCGGGCAGCAGTTTGAACACCGGTGCACTGAGTTGTTCAAGCAGACGCGGCGGCTGACGTTTACCCACCAACAACGAAGGCCGGGCCAGTGTCAGCAACGGCCATTTCTGCTGGATGAGCGCTTGTTCCATCTCGCCTTTGGTGCGGTTATACAAAAAGCGGGAGTGAGCATTTGCCCCGTTGGCACTGACTGCCAGACAGTGTTTGGCCCCATGCCTGCGCGCCGCTTTGGCACTGTTGACCACCAGATCAAAATCTACCGCGCGAAAAGCATCGGCGCTGCCCGCCTGCTTGCGCGTGGTGCCCAGACAGCTGAAAAACAGATCAATCGGCTCATCCAGCTCAGCCACCAGCGATGCGAGATCGCTGCCCTGAGGATTGAACAATTTGCTCAGTGGCGGCAAGGCCTGCCGGCTCGGGGCGATAATGCGGCTTACGCGTGCATCCTGCTGCAAAAGCCGCAGCAACTCCCTGCCGACCAGCCCGCTGGCCCCCAGTAAAAGTACCTTTGCCATGTTATTTCCTTATGTTGATCCAGCCTGCCAGTGTTCGCTTATCCGAACCTGCGCGCCATGAGACATGTCCTGTTGCTGTCTATCTGGCAGCGAGTCATTCCATCTCATCAAACTTCACGCGTCCAAAACAGTTTTTTACCAAAGCCCAACGTGTTATCCGTCATCTTGATGTTATTCAGTTTCAGCGCCCATATCGGGGCTTTCATTGCGATAGCGATAGGGAAATGTTTGCAGTACAGATGCCGCGCCGTGATGTCTTCGTCACCGGTAAGCATGAACGCTTCGCCCCGATACTGGATGCCCTTGATTAGCGCGATAGTTTTCGGCTGCGGCGCAATGGTACCGACAACCTTAGGATTCTGCTGCATCAGCGTGCCATGCAGGGTTTTCAGTTCGGTCATAAAGTACAGCGTCATGCTGCTGACGTCCGCCACGTAAAAACAGTTCGCACTCCACATCTCACCGTCGGCGGCGGCGCACAGCGCTAAGAGGTGATTCTTGCCAAGAAACTTGCCGATATGTTGTAAGTCATCTGCGTCATTCATGCCCTGCTCCTCAAAATTCCCTGCCGTCAGTTTAGCGCGCCAGAAGCCGGTAAGGTAAACTTGCGCACTCCCCTTTTCTGCTGCGAGTGAATATGTCCGCCACGCCTGAACCCACCTCCTGGTATTTATATATGCTGCGCACGCCATCCGGCATGTTGTATACCGGTATCACAACGGATGTTGAACGCCGTCAGGCTGAGCATCAGGCAGGCAAAGGGGCTAAAGCATTGCGGGGAAAAGGCGAGCTGAATCTGGCCTTTCACTGCGCAGCGGGCAACCGGTCGCTGGCGTCAAAGCTGGAGATCAAAGTGAAGAAACTGAGCAAAGCGCAGAAAGAGAAGCTGGTCAGTGAGCAACCTGCCTGCCTGGATAGCTATTTTGGCGAGCTGACGACCAAGACCTGAGCGGTTCTCACCGGATTTACCGCCGCCCAAACGTCAACAGCGTTACGCTTGGGCAATATAATTAACAATCAGTGCTAACCAGGGGTGGTTTTTAAAATGGATATTTACCTGCTATAAATGATTATTTATTCACCCTGCCGTTATCAGCAAATAACATAACCGCAACAACCACTGGTTTTACTCGATGTTCTTCAACGGATTTTATTTTAACCCTTTCCAGACCATTGAACTTAAGGCAAATAATAATAATCCCAGCTCATTATTGGCAGCATTTTGTTCACACGACCAATCTCTAAATAGTCAGTTTCTATTCACTATCTTGCATAATCAGTGAATAAAGATTTATCAAGAAATGAATATTTTTGATATTTGTCACGTTATTAGTCATTTTAAAGACTAATATACCGCCATCTTTTAAGACGAAGGTGGACCAGTAATGGAAAACAACAATCGAAAAATGGCGCATATACGCCGCACAACGCATCTTATGATGATGGCTCATCGCAGCTGCTTTAGCTTTGCTTTCTTTAACCACAAGTAACCCCCTCCTCTTACGCTCTTATTGCGTATAACGAACGTTATCCGGCCAATCAAAAATTAGCACTTGTCATTTATTGACGGTTTATTCTCGCCCGTAAAATGACAATAGCCGTAGGAATGATTGACCTCCCGGATAACAATACGCAACAACGCTAAAAACAAACACAGAATCGAGTCATGCTCATCGGGCATTGCTGCGTATTCGCACATGTTTATTTAAATAAACATTTCACGGCAAATAAATAATTGCCGGGGGATCGTTTTGTCTAAAGAGTAAGAGAAATGAAAAAATTAAAAATTGCCGCCAATACCAATACATATGAGTGCTTTGAAACTTCCCGCGAGATAGTGGATATCCAGCACACAGACTTTAATGATATTGCTGCGGTAGTGATGTCGGTCGCGGATGTTGAACAGGGCATGATCAAACAAATAGAAGAGATGGGTCTGAACATCCCATTATTTGTGGCCGTCTGCTGTGAAGAATCATTAGATAATACTGCGCTGCCTGCATTGCATGGCGTATTTGAACTCTGCGGAAAAAATACTCAGTTTTACGGTAAACAGCTGGAAGCGGCAGCGGTGAAATATGAAAGTGAATTATTACCGCCGTTCTTTAATACCCTGACCCGCTATGTCGAAATGGGCAACGCCACGTTCGCCTGTCCGGGCCATCAGGGGGGTGAATTCTTCCGTAAACACCCGGCGGGCCGCCAGTTCTTTGACTTCTTTGGTGAGAACATCTTCCGTTCAGATATGTGCAATGCCGACGTCAAACTCGGCGACTTACTGATTCACGAAGGCGCACCCTGTGATGCACAAAAGCATGCAGCCAAAGTGTTTAATGCGGATAAAACCTATTTTGTGCTCAACGGCACTTCAGCCTCAAATAAGGTGGTCTGCAACGCCCTGCTGAGCCGTGACGATTTGGTGCTATTCGACCGCAATAACCATAAGTCCAACCACCATGGTGCACTGATCCAGGCAGGTGCTACGCCGGTCTATCTGGAAACGGCGCGCAACCCGTTTGGCTTTATCGGCGGCATTGACGCCCACTGTTTTGAAGAGAAGTATTTACGCCAACAAATCAGTGAAGTGGCGCCTGAACGTGCCCACGAGAAACGCCCTTTCCGTCTGGCCATTATTCAGTTGGGCACCTATGACGGCACGATTTATAACGCCCGTCAGGTAGTGGATAAAATCGGCCATCTCTGTGATTACATTCTGTTTGATTCCGCCTGGGTCGGCTATGAACAGTTTATTCCTATGATGAAAGAGTGCTCGCCGCTGCTGCTGGAATTGAACGAGAACGACCCTGGTATTATCGTCACCCAGTCCGTGCACAAACAGCAGGCTGGTTTCTCACAGACATCGCAAATCCATAAAAAAGATAAGCATATCAAAGGTCAGGACCGCTATTGTAACCATAAGCGCTTCAATAATGCCTTTATGATGCACGCCTCCACCAGCCCGTTCTACCCGTTGTTTGCCGCACTGGATGTTAACGCCAAAATGCATGAAGGCAAAAGTGGCCAGCGTCTTTGGAAAGAGTGTGTCCGCGTCGGTATTGAAGCCCGCAAGATGCTGATGGCAACCTGTTCGCTAATCAAACCCTTCGTTCCTGACATGGTTGATGGCAAACCGTGGCAATCGTATGACACCGAACTGATGGCTCAGGATCTGCGTTTCTTTAATTTTATTCCGGGTGAAAAATGGCATGCTTTTGAAGGTTATGCCGAGTCCCAGTATTTTGTCGATCCTTGTAAATTACTGCTTACCACCCCAGGAATTAATACCGAGAATGGCGAATATACTGAATTCGGTATTCCGGCGACCATTCTGGCTAATTATCTGCGGGAAAACGGCATTGTTCCTGAGAAGTGTGACCTGAACTCGATTCTTTTCCTGCTCACACCCGCGGAAGATATTGCCAAGATGCAGCACCTGGTGGCATTAATAGCCCGTTTCGAACAACACATTGAACAAGATTCACTGCTCAGTGAAGTCCTGCCTGCTGTTTATAAAAGCAATCAGCAGCGTTACGAAAATTATACTTTGCGCCAACTTTGCCAGGAAATGCATGACTTGTATGTCAGCTATGATGTTAAAGAATTACAAAAAGAGATGTTCCGAAAGAAATATTTCCCACGTGTTGCCATGAATCCACAAGATGCCAATACCCAGTTTATTCGCGGTAAGGTTGAATTGGTTTCTCTGGCCAAAGCCGAGGGCAGGATCGCCGCCGAAGGCGCATTACCTTATCCTCCTGGTGTGTTATGTGTTGTTCCGGGTGAAATTTGGGGAGGTGCTGCCCAACGCTATTTCCTGGCACTGGAAGAGGGTATCAACTTACTGCCCGGCTTTGCGCCTGAATTACAAGGCGTATATATCCAGAAGGATGAAGACGGCTGGAATCGCGCTTACGGTTATGTCATTAAAGCTTAATTAAACATGTTACTGGTGGAGAGTTCTCCGCCAGTAAGATCACATTATAAAAAGTGAGAATGATCATGAGTAAAGCAAATAATAAAATGGGGGTCATGCAATTAACGATCCTCACCGCAGTGAATATGATGGGTTCCGGCATAATTATGCTGCCAACCAAACTGGCTGAAGTCGGCACTATTTCTATTATTTCCTGGCTGGTCACCGCCGTGGGATCCATGGCACTGGCCTATGCGTTTGCCAAATGTGGCATGTTCAACCGCAAAACCGGCGGCATGGGAGGTTACGCTGAATATGCCTTCGGCAAGTCCGGCAACTTTATGGCCAACTATACCTATGGCGTTTCCTTGCTGATCGCCAATATTGCCATCGCTATTTCCGCCGTCGGTTACGGTACGGAGTTGTTTGGCGTTGCTCTGACGCCTCTGGGAATCAGTATTGCGACCATCGCCGTGCTGTGGGTAGCCACAGTCGCCAACTTCGGTGGGGCGCGCGTCACTGGCCAAATCAGTACCATCACTGTCTGGGGGGTGATTATCCCTGTACTCGGCATTTCGGTCATCGGCTGGTACTGGTTCAGCGGCGAAGCCTATATGGCTGCCTGGAACCCCCATGCGGTACCGACTTTTGAAGCTATCGGCTCCTCAATTTCGATGACGTTATGGGCCTTCCTGGGTCTGGAGTCCGCCTGTGCCAATACTGAAGTGGTAGAAAACCCTGAGCGCAACGTACCTATTGCGGTGCTCGGCGGTACTCTGGGTGCAGCCGTGATCTACATTATTTCGACCAACGTCATCGCCGGGATTGTACCCAATATGGATTTGGCCAACTCCACCGCCCCGTTCGGCCTGGCGTTCTCACATATGTTTAACCCAACGGTGGGTAAAGTCATCATGGCGCTGATGATTATGTCCTGCGTCGGTTCACTGCTGGGTTGGCAGTTCACTATTGCGCAGGTGTTTAAATCCTCTGCCGACAGCGGCTTCTTCCCGAAAATCTTCTCAAAATTGAATAAAGCCGATGCCCCGGTGAAAGGCATGCTGACCATCGTGGTTATCCAGAGTGGCATGACGCTGATGACCATCAGCCCGTCGCTCAACAAACAGTTCAACGTATTAGTTAACCTCGCGGTCGTCACGAATATTATCCCTTATATTCTGTCGATGGCGGCGCTGGTGATTATTCAGAAAGTCGCCAACGTGCCCGTCAACAAAGCGCGCATTGCTAACGTGATTGCGGGAATTGGCGCACTCTACAGTTTCTACGCACTCTACAGTTCCGGCCAGGAAGCCATGATGTGGGGCGCGCTCGCCACCTTCCTCGGTTGGTCGCTGTATGGGATTGTTTCACCACGATTTGAAATGCTGGAAAAGAAAGGTTGATAAACCCCCAGGCGGACGTAATGTCCGCCTTTAAAACAGGTATATCTAAGAAGCTGCCTGTACGGCAGTGAACCGTTGAAAAATACGCTTATCCCCTGCGTTATTAAAGTCCTGCGATGGTTTTAGTGGATAGACCTTTTTTTCAGGCAGAAATTGCTCTCTATGAATATCAATGAGTTAATGCTGGTGAGAAAAGGAGGGTTCGCACGGCGGAATACTGGCGACAAAAAAAGCGGAGAGATCTCCGCTTAGGTTTTATGGGTGAAGCTAAAATCAGAACCGGTTAAATGCTGCCGGGAAGGTGACTTCGCCGTGGGCGTCAGTCAGGGCATCTTCGGCCAGGGTGTAGAGCTGGAAAGCGGCTTCGGTGCCCGGCCAGCGGCAGTGGAGATCGTGGGCGGCGGCGGGTTTGAAGCCGAAACGGCCGTAGTAGGCCGGGTCACCGAGGACAACGACGGCGGCGTAACCAAATTCATTCAGTGAATCCAGCCCTTCGTAGATAAGCTTCTCACCCAGCCCCTGACGGCGCAGGGATTCGTCTACGGCCAACGGTGCCAGCCCGACCCAGTTGCGGTCTTCGCCTTTGATATCCACCGGGCAAAATGCGACGTAACCGACAATGCTTCCTTCATCATCCGTCGCCACCACGCCAAGCGTCAGCAACCCGTCTTCACGCAGCTCTTTGACCAGATCGGCTTCATCGCCACTCGGAAACGCACTGCGCAATAAACGGTCGATACCCGCAGCATCAATAGGGATTTCAGTACGAATTAGCATGTCTGCGCTACCGGAGCCACAGGCTCACGGTCCTCTTGTAAACCGGCTTCGATAAAGTCTGCCAGACGCATCAGGCCGCTTTTCAGCAGAACCGGCATGCTGTCGAGATCAATGGCATCCATCAGGTTCTTCACGTTCAGGCCAAGTTCAGTGTCGCCTTCAATGCGCAGGCGACGTTGGAAGAATAAGGTGTCGGGATCTTGTTTACGGGCGGCGATCAGCACCAGGTCATTAGCGTTGCCGCTGAAGCTGACGTCCGCTTCACCGTGCTCTCGAATCTTCAGTTTGCCCTCTTCGACGGTCATCAACCAGCTAAGGTTAAGATCGCTCACCTCGATTTTTAACCAGCGGTCTTCGAGGAAGTCCAGTTCGCCTTCGGCCAGCGCCTGACGGAACTGCCAGCTCAGCACTTGCTGCAAAACCTGTCGCTGTAGTGCAAAAGGCGTGAATTTTAATGGCACACTCAATAGGGATGGCCCCTGACGCACCATACGTGCTCGTAGTTGTTGCAACACTGGCACTACTCCTTTCGGTAACTTTTCATAAACTGATTCGGTTACGATATGCGCTCTATTTTGCCACATCGTCCGTTTAGTTCAGCGGCCTGCATCAATAAATACTGCAACAGAAAGAAATCACACACAACACTCCGCGAAAGCGTACGGCGATCAACTCGGCAGAAACTGCCTCAAATCAAAATATTGCATTCATAGCTTCTCTAAAATGGTCAGCCTGTAAAACGCTCCCTGATGAATGATTTACGTCAGCGGATACTTCCCTTTTCATTCTTGCCGGTGCAGTGACTGCCGGTTAAAGCCAGGAACAGACGATGGAGCTACTTTGCCCGGCGGGCAATTTGCCTGCGTTAAAAGCGGCAATTGATAACGGTGCCGATGCGGTTTATATCGGTTTAAAAGATGACACCAACGCCCGCCACTTTGCCGGTCTGAACTTTACTGAGAAGAAATTGCAGGAGGCGGCCAGTTATGTCCATCGCCACCGCCGCAAACTGCATATTGCCATTAATACCTTTGCGCACCCTGACGGCTATCAGCGTTGGGAGCGTGCGGTAGATATGGCCGCGCAGCTCGGGGCCGATGTGCTGATCCTCGCTGATATTGCGATGCTTGATTACGCCGCCACCCGCTATCCGCACGTCGAGCGCCATGTCTCGGTGCAGGCCTCTGCGACAAATGACGAAGCCATACGATTTTATCAGCGCAATTTTGATGTCTCTCGCGTGGTACTGCCGCGCGTACTGTCGATGCATCAGGTGCGCCAGTTGGCGCGCAGCAGCGTGGTTCCGCTGGAAGTGTTTGCGTTTGGCAGTCTGTGCATCATGGCCGAAGGCCGCTGCTATCTCTCCTCTTATCTGACCGGTGAGTCGCCAAATACGGTCGGTGCCTGCTCTCCGGCGCGGTTTGTGCGCTGGCAGCAAACGCCGCAGGGGATGGAATCGCGCCTTAATGACGTGCTGATAGACCGTTATGATGAAGGCGAAAATGCCGGGTATCCGACGCTGTGCAAAGGCCGTTATCTGGTCGATGGCGCGAAGTATCACGCGCTGGAAGAACCCACCAGCCTGAACACGCTGGAGCTGTTACCGGAGCTGTTCGCCGCCAATATTGCCTCGGTGAAAATCGAGGGGCGTCAGCGCAGCCCGGCCTATGTCAGCCAGGTCACACGCGTCTGGCGCGCCGCTATTGACCGCTGCAAGGCCGATCCGCAGGGCTTCACCACCGATGCAGAGTGGATGAAGCAGTTGGGTTCCATGTCGGAAGGTACGCAAACTACGCTTGGCGCGTACCATCGTAAATGGCAGTGATCGCAGGGAAAATGATGAAATATTCTTTAGGGGCCATTCTCTACTACTGGCCAAAAGCGGAAGTTGAGGCGTTTTATCAGGCCGCGGCCAGCAGCAGCGCCGAGGTGATTTATCTCGGGGAAAATGTCTGTACTAAACGGCGCGAAATGAAGGTTAATGACTGGATGGAGATCGCCCGTCAGCTGGCCGCCAGCGGCAAACAAGTGGTGCTCTCTACGCTGGCATTGTTGCAGGCGCCGTCCGAACTCAATGAGCTGAAACGGTACGTCGAGAACGGCGAGTTTCTCATCGAAGCCAATGATTTTGGTGCGGTGAATATGGCGGCGGAGCGCAAGCTGCCGTTTGTCGTCGGCCATGCGCTCAACTGCTATAACGCGGTGACGCTGAAGATCCTGCAAAAACAGGGCATGACGCGCTGGTGTATGCCGGTTGAACTGTCCCGTGACTGGCTGATGAATCTGCTCAAACAGTGCGAAGAGCTGGGTATCCGCGATAAGTTCGAAGTCGAGGTGCTCTCCTACGGCCATCTGCCGCTGGCCTACTCTGCCCGCTGCTTTACCGCACGTTCGGAGGATAAGGCGAAAGACGATTGCGAAACCTGCTGCATCAAGTATCCGCAGGGCCGCAAGGTGCTGTCGCAGGAGAACCAGCAAGTATTTGTGCTCAACGGCATTCAGACCCAGAGCGGTTATTGCTACAACCTCGGCAATGAGCTGACGTCGATGGAAGGGCTGGTGGATATTGTGCGGCTGTCGCCGGAAAGCCAGGAGACATTGAAGATGCTGGAGACATTCCGCGCCAATGAGTGTGGTTTAACACCGGTAAGCCTGACAGATAAGGCTGACTGCAACGGTTACTGGCAGCGGGTCGCCGGCCTGGAGCTGGTGAAGTAATGCCTAAGCTGCCTGTACGGCAGTGAATATATTGTTCAGGCGCGGATTTCGCGCCTGTTTTATTTCTATCCGCCAAACATCATTAATCATTCTTCAGCGGTTTTTTGCGGTGCAGCAGAGTGCGTAACCGCCCGCTATCACGCAGTATTCCCAACCCAATTCCCAGCACCGTATAAACCGCCCCCAGCAGCAACAACATCAGCATATCGCTACCCACTTCGCTAAACGGCAGCCCCATCTGATTCACCCCGGCGATAGCTTTGGTCGCCCAGGTTGAAGGCAGCATGGATGAGATGCCCCGCACCCAGGCTGGCATCGCCTGCAGGGGCCAAATGGTCCCTGAAATATAGAATACCGGCATGGTAATAAAGGAGAGCGTCAGGTAGATCATCTCCACGCTGCGCAGGCACTCGGTGACCAGCTTCCCCAACCCGAGTACCGCCAGCAGGAACGGAAATGTTAGCATGATGATCTCGGGAATACTGGCGGTTTGCCGGTAACCCAGAACCCACGGCCAGAGCACAAACAGGACGATCGACAAAAAAAGCCAGATGGGGATCAGGGCGGATAACCCGCCGAGAAACACCGGGATCGCCGGTTTACCGTCAGGCGCACTGTTGAGCGTAATGTTGACGCGCACGCTGGCGATCAACAGGGAATGCTGCAACAACATGACCAACAGGCCGGGGAAAATGATCGCCGCAAAGCTGATGCCTGGGTTAAACAGATCCAGCGTTTGGCCGACGATCGGGGTGAGTAGCACGCTGGCCTGTTTGGCGGTAAAGCCGCTGTGCATCAGTAATTCTGTGTTGTATTGGGTGAGGATCGACTGATAGGCCGCGACGACGTCCTGCTCAATCTGCCCGTTCGCCAGCCGGTTAGTGGCATCGCCGTACACCGGGATCACGATATCCTGCCCGGCGAGGATCTTCTTCTCGAGATCCACCGGCATGATGATCACCGCAAACAGCTTACGCCATGCGAGATCCCGCTGGGCCTCTTCGACGCTGTCGTAGCTGTTGATTTTGATTTTCGGCGTGGCATCCAACTGACGGGTCAGCAGACGGCTGGCGCTGCTGTGGTCCTGATCGACTACCGCCACCGGCAAATCCCACACAGTGCGGTTGGCGTACACCGTACTCATGACGCAAAGCGAGAGCAAAAGCATCATCCACATCGGCTTATCGAGCATACCGGTCAGGACTTTGGTGAAAGTTTTCCAGTAGGTCCGCAACCATTGGCGCGTGGTCATTTTCCCGGCTCCTGTTTTTTCAGGCGCAGGTATAAGCGCTTATGCACCAGCAGACCGGTGATCAGCGGGTAAACCAACAAAATGGCACACACGCTGAAGATGGCGCTGGCCGGAACCTGCCGCAGGAAGATGTCGAACATGGCGTACAAGGCGTGCGTCAGGGGTTCGATATTGGAGATAATACGGGCAGGCCATGGCATGGAAAGTTCAGGCACCGCCATCCCCGAGAAGGTCAGTGCGATACTGACGAAGATCCCCATCATGGTATACGCCGTGATGGTGGTGCTGGTGAAGGTAAACAGCAGCAGGCCGATGCTCTGCGCTGAAATCACATAAAAGAAACCGATCAGCACCATAAATAACGGATTACCGCTGACCCGCGCATCGAAGAAGCCAACCAGCATGGCGATTTCCACCATCAGCAAGGTGGTAAAGCACAGCGTATAAGGCGCTAGTTTTCCCAACAGGGCAAAAGTGAAGGAAGGCGCACCGATCAGTGACTGGCTGCGGGCCATCACGTAGATCATGCAGGTGACGGTAAACAGCTGGATCAGGTGAATGGTGGCGGCGAATTGCTGGTAGTAAATGTAGCTGCCACTGGCGTTGAACAGACTGCCATAAGAGAGCTCGACGCTGGCCAGAGGCGGCACGGTTTTACCGATTTCATTAGCAATGATCGAACGATATTGGGTGTTGAGTTCAGTGATAAGCCCGCTGAAGTCCTGCGTGGAGTAAAGCCCGGCTCCGTAAAAAAGCGCGTTGTAATAAAGCACGACACTTGGCTGCTTGCCTGAGAGCGCATCGGCTTCGAAGTCTGGCGGAATGTAGAGCAGTGCGTAATCCTGAGCGGTACGCAGCCGGTGCTCGGCTTGCGGCAAGCCATCATCAAAGGCCTGAACGTGCGCATGCGAACCGGCGTCGAGGTTGCGGGTCAGCGTTTTCGATAAAGTACTATGATCGTTATCCACTACCGACACCGGCAGGTCCAGCAATGTTCCTTCGGAGAAGTTGCTGCTGATGAGTACAAACAGCAGCAGCGGAAATATCCAGCCCAGCCAGTGGATCACCGGTTTACGAAAGGCATGGCGCGTTTCGCGGGTGAAAGAGCGCGAGAAGCAACGCCAGCCGGCTTTTATCCGGAGCATCGCCACTACTCTTTCCAGTTCCACAGGGCGCTCATTCCCTGCCTTAGGTTAGGAATAGGTTTTGCCGGATAGAGGCGAACTTCAAAGGTTTTCAGGTCAAAATCGCCGGTGGCACGAGTGGCGCGCTTGGTGGCGTAATCCCCAAGCGGGGCGATGTAGCGCACTTCGGCATCAATCATTTGGTTATTCAACGCCGGGACGCGGATCTGAATTTTGTCACCCTTATGCACACCGGCCAGAATATTTTCCCGCAGGTTAAAAACAAAATAGGCATCCCGCAGGCGGATCAAGGTCAGTAATGGGCTACCGGCATTTTGCAGTTCGCCCACTTCGACGGGGATCGGACCCACTTCGCCATCGACTGGCGCCTTGACCAGCAGGTCATCCGTCTGTGCTTTGACTTCCAGCAGATCCTCTTCGGCCTGACGTAACTGGGCGGCATAGTTTTCACGCTGTTCAACACGATCACCGTTGATACCTTCATCCAGGTTGGCTTTCGCCACTAAGACCTGCTGGTAGGCGCTGTCGCGTGCGCGGCGTGCGTCTTCTAAATCTGACGCCGAAATAAAGCCTTTGGCCGCCACTTTGGCGTTACGGTTATAGAGATCGCGAGCGTTGATGTACTCCGCCTGCGCCTGCGCCAGCGTGGCCTTCAGATTGCGGATGCTCTCTTCGCGGGTGCCGTTCACCGATAAATCCAGCTGTGCTTTGGCCTGATCACGGGCAGCTTCCAGCGCACGTAACTGCGCCATCAGTTCGGGGCTGTCGAGGGTGATCAAAAGTTGTCCGGTTTTAACGTCATCGCCGCGTTCGACGTGGCGCTCAATCACCCGGCCTTTGGCTTTAGAGGCCACGATAACTTCAGGGGCATCCACTTCGCCCTGCAATAAGAGATCCTGGTTACCGGCGCGAAAAAGTACCGCCAGTGAAATGGCCACCGCGACCAGCAGCAGGGTCAGCAACATTCTTTTACTCATGGAGTTAACTTCCTTTGTGACTGCCAGCGGCAAACCTCAGCCAGACCGGGGATCGGTGCGAATCGTTGGCGTTTCCTTTTCCATCGGCCGGATCCCTGGCTGCTGGCTTCATCAGGGGATGAATGAAGAGCAGGTATGATAACGGGATGCAGAGAGGCTTTTTTAACACGAAACAGCATATTCATTAAAATTATAGATCAAACCATTTGTATTAATACAAATGCGCGTTTCGGCCTGCGCAGAGCACAAATCAGGTATTCAGCGGAAGTTTAATCGGTAATACTCAGCTGTATAATTAGCGGGCGAATAGCTTCGCCCCTCACCCATCAACGAGTGAGCGATAACGATGTCTGATACAAAGACCGTACCTTTATCCGTGCTGGACCTGGCCCCGGTGCCACAAGGTTCCAGCCCGAAGCAGGCGTTCCAGTCCTCCCTGGACTTAGCCCAACATGCCGAAAAATGGGGCTATCAACGTTACTGGATGGCGGAGCATCACAATATGACCGGCATCGCCAGCGCGGCAACCTCGGTGTTGCTCGGCTTTATTGCCGGTGGCACCAAAACCATCCGCGTCGGTTCCGGTGGCGTAATGTTACCCAACCACTCCCCGCTGGTGATTGCTGAACAATTCGGTACGCTGGCCACACTCTATCCTGACCGTGTGGATTTGGGCCTTGGCCGCGCGCCAGGTACCGACCAGCGCACCATGATTGCCCTGCGCCGTCATCTCTCTGGCGAAGTGGATAACTTCCCGCAAGATGTGCAGGAGTTGCAGCACTATTTCGCCGATGTACAGCCAGGTCAGCCGGTGCAGGCCGTACCGGGCCAGGGTTTACATGTGCCGCTATGGTTGCTGGGTTCAAGCCTCTACAGCGCGCAGCTGGCCGCAGCACTCGGCTTACCGTTTGCCTTCGCATCACACTTTGCGCCGGATATGTTGCATCAGGCGCTGGCAATTTACCGCAGTCAGTTCAAGCCCTCAGAGCAGTTGCAACAGCCCTACGCCATGGTATGTATCAATGCAATCGCTGCGGATACCGACGAAGAAGCCCGCCGCATGTTTACGTCCAATCAGCAACAGTTCATCAATCTGCGCCGGGGTAATCCGGGCAAGCTGCCGGCGCCGGTCGATAATATAGAGAGTCTGTGGTCTGCATCAGACCGTTTTGGCGTTGATCAGGCGCTGCGATTGTCGGTCGTGGGTAATAAAGAGACAGTCCGTGCCGGTCTGCAAGCCATATTGCGTGAGACCAAAGCGGATGAGTTGATGATTAACGGCCAGATTTTCGATCATCAGGCGCGCCTGCATTCGTTTGACATTGTCTCTCAGTTGCAAGGCGATTTGGTGAAAGAAGTGCGCATCGGCTGATTTCGCAAACTTCCCATCGCCTGTTGTGCAGGCATAAAAAAACCAGCCCGAAGGCTGGTTTTTATTTATCTGTTGTTTGCCGGAGCAGACGTCAGATTATGCGTCAGTCGTACGACGTGGCGCACGGCTTGGTGGACGACGTTCACCAGCAGGTGCAGCAGCACCGCCTTCACGACGTTCCGCAGGACGACCACGGCCACCCTCACGACGCTCACCGCTGAAAGAACGTGGTGGAGCACCGTTACCACGACGCTCGCCACCAGCACCTGCAGCACCAGGTGCACCAGCAGGACGTTCGCGACGTGCAGCTTGTGGCTGTGCATCGCCCAGCAACTGCATGTTCATCGGCTTATTCAGAATACGGGTGCGGGTGAAATGAGACAAAATCTCGCCCGGCATGCCTTTCGGCAACTCGATCGTTGAATGCGAAGAGAACAGCTTGATGTTACCAATGTAACGGCTGCTGATGTCGCCTTCGTTAGCAATTGCGCCAACGATATGACGAACTTCAACACCATCATCGCGGCCTACTTCGATGCGATACAGCTCCATTTCGCCAGCGTCACGACGTTCGCGACGTGGTGCACCATCACGGGAAGCTGCGCCATCACGTGCAGGACGATCACCATCACGTGACGGACGACGGTCGCCGCTACGATCAGCACGATCAGCACGCTCGTCAAATTCACGACGTGGTGGACGGCTTTTGAAGACCTGATCAGCAGGAACGATCAGTGGACGTTCGCCTTGTGCCATTTTCAGCAGTGCAGCAGCCAGCGTTTCGATGTCCAGCTCTTCTGTAGGTTGCAGTTTAGCCAGCAACGCGCGGTACTGATCCAGATCGCCGCTTTCCAGTTGTTGCTGAACTTTTGCAGCGAACTTAGCAAGACGACGCTCACCCAGTACATCTGCAGTAGGGATTTCAACTTCTGGAATGGTCAGCTTCATGGTGCGTTCAATGTTACGCAGCAGGCGACGTTCGCGGTTCTCAACGAACAGCAACGCACGGCCAGCACGACCGGCACGACCGGTACGGCCGATACGGTGAACGTAAGATTCAGAGTCCATCGGGATGTCATAGTTAACAACCAGGCTGATACGTTCTACATCGAGACCACGTGCTGCCACGTCGGTTGCGATCAGAATGTCCAGACGGCCATCTTTCAGACGTTCCAGAGTCTGCTCACGCAGGGACTGGTTCATGTCACCATTCAGCGCTGCACTGTTATAGCCGCTACGTTCAAGCGCTTCAGCCACTTCCAGGGTTGCATTTTTGGTACGCACGAAAATAATCGCCGCATCAAAATCTTCTGATTCAAGGAAACGTACCAGCGCTTCGTTTTTACGCAGACCATGAACAGACCAGTAGCTCTGGCTGATGTCAGGGCGGGTAGTTACGCTAGATTGAATGCGTACTTCCTGCGGATCTTTCATGAAACGACGGGTAATGCGACGAATCGCTTCCGGCATGGTGGCAGAGAACAGCGCGGTCTGATGGTCAGCCGGGATCTGCGCCATGATGGTTTCAACATCTTCGATGAAGCCCATACGCAGCATTTCATCGGCTTCATCCAGCACCAGGCCACTCAGGTTAGAGAGGTTAAGGGTGCCGCGTTTCAGGTGGTCCAGCAGACGGCCTGGGGTACCCACAACAATTTGTGGACCCTGACGCAGTGCGCGCAGTTGGACGTCATAGCGTTGGCCGCCGTAAAGGGCAACCACATTCACGCCATGCAAATGTTTAGCGAAATCAGTACAAGCTTCGGCAACCTGAACAGCCAGTTCACGGGTTGGAGCCAATACCAGAATCTGTGGAGCCTTCAGATCAGGCTTAATGTTGTGCAGCAATGGCAGCGCGAAGGCCGCAGTTTTACCAGAACCGGTTTGTGCCATACCCAATACGTCACGACCATTTAACAGGTGCGGGATACATTCGGATTGGATCGGTGATGGTTTTTCGTAGCCCAGATCAGTCAGGGCGGCAATGATAGGAGCAGACAGCCCCAGGTCAGCAAAAGAGGTTTCAAACTCAGTAGTCATGTACACGTGCCTCATTAATAATGGCAGCCAGTCTACATAACTCGTCGAGAAAATTTTCAGTCATTTTCATTGAAAAGTGTGAACCGGCTCAAATTAGATTATAAAACGAACAAAG